>Ga0055584_100001063_pt1 | contig 26746 bp, 28 predicted proteins | sample OSDHelmetaG_FD_58716 | JGI IMG/M metagenome (GOLD analysis project Ga0055584, IMG submission 58716) | Pelagic marine sediment microbial communities from the LTER site Helgoland, North Sea, for post-phytoplankton bloom and carbon turnover... | ecosystem: Environmental > Aquatic > Marine >...
TGGCCGCACACCAAATCCGGCAGGATGTCTGCGCCCAGATAAATGAACTGTTGACAGGAAGCCCCGTAATACCGCAACTAACCATAGAAATAAATACAGCCCTAATCGCCGATACACGGCATAGCAACGGGCCAAATGTTAATCTGGACACAACAAACTGCGCAGCCTGTGATGGCTTGCCGGCTTTATGTGTGGCCAATGCCGCGGGCACAATCTGGAGTTACTACAGCATTATAGAGCAACAATAATCATGAGTTTTTCCCTCGCCATCGTAGGCCGTCCGAATGTCGGCAAATCAACCCTTTTCAACCGCATCGCCGGAAAGAAAATGGCAATCGTCAACGATCAGCCCGGTATCACCCGTGACTGGCGTGAAGCCGAGGGCTATCTCATGGGTGACGCATTACGCATCATTGATACAGCCGGTCTGGAAGAAAGCTTTGATGATTCCATTCAAGGCCGCATGCGGCGCCAAACAGAAGCCGCACTGAATGAAGCCGATGTCATTTTATTCCTGATCGACGGACGTGCCGGATTAACACCGCTGGATGAACATTTTGCAAGCTGGCTCCGCAAACAGGGCAAGCCCGTTATACTGGGTGTTAATAAATGCGAAAACGAAAAAGCATCGCAAGCGGCTCTCGCCGAAGCCTATGGCCTTGGCTTTGGCGACCCCGTACCGCTCTCTGCCGAACATGGCGACGGCATGGATTTGCTTCACGAAGTTTTAAAGCCGCATATGAGTGAACCCGTCACCGAAGAAACAGAAGAAACAGAGCAAAGCGCAGAAAGCGACGACATTGACGCGATCGAAGGCGATGAAAATTACGACTTTGCTTCCGATGGCGATGCCGGATCAGATACATCACTGAAAATTGCCATTGTCGGCAGACCCAATGTCGGTAAATCCACGCTACTAAATGCCATCGTCGGTTCCGAACGTGTCATGACAGGACCCGAAGCCGGCATCACGCGCGATGCTATCGCCGTGCAATGGGAGTTTGAGGGGCGTTCATTTCGTCTGGTTGACACAGCAGGACTGCGTAAAAAAGCAAAGGTCGTGGATGATGTTGAGCGCATGGCTGGCGGCGATACATTGCGCGCCATTCGTCTAGCGCATGTTGTCATCCTGGTAATTGATTCCACCGTCATGCTGGAAAAACAGGATTTAAGTATCGCACAACATGTCGTCGAGGAAGGACGCGCGCTGGTCATTGCCGCTAACAAATGGGATCTGATCGACAATGCAGAAGAGGCACTAGAGCAACTCAACGACCGCCTTACCTCCTCACTGGCACAAGTTAAAAATGTACCTGTCATTACCTTATCGGCGCAGACACGAAAAAATGTCGACAAGGTCCTCGATACGGTTTTACGCACCCATGAGGTCTGGAACTGCCGCGTCCCCACAGGAAAACTCAATCGCTGGGTAGCCGGCATGGAAAGCCGCAACCCGGCACCGCTGGTCGAAGGGCGACCGAACAGGTTGAAATATATAGCGCAAATTAAAACGCGCCCACCGACCTTTGCCCTATGGGTATCCCAAGCAGGCAACCTTCCCGACATTTATTCACGCTATATCGTCAATGGCCTGCGTAAGGACTTTGATATTCCCGGCGTACCAATAAGATTGCTTGTCAGAAGCAGCAAAAACCCATATAAATAAGCCGTTTTTATCAACTTCGCCTAGAAAAAGGAGCACTTGCCATGGAAGAACAACTGGCCGAACAAGTAACGATTATCCAACAACAAATCCCGATGTTCATTGAATATGGCGCACGACTGGTCAGCGCTGTCCTGATCCTGATTGCCGGACGGGTCATCGGCAACTGGCTCAGCAAACGCATCCACAACATCAAAAAACTGGATGACACACTCTCAGGCTTCCTTGGTGGCTTTGCTAAATATGCTGTGCTGGCAGTCGCTATTATCACCATCCTCGGACAGTTTGGCGTACAAACGGCCAGCTTGCTGGCCGTTTTGGGTGCGGCGGGTCTGGCGATTGGTCTCGCATTGCAGGGCACCTTATCGAACGTGGCTGCCGGTACAATGCTTTTGATCCTGCGCCCGTTCAAAGTTGGCGATTACATCACAGCCGGCGGCATCGGTGGCACAGTCAAAACACTGGGCTTATTCGGTACGGAAATGGCAACGCCGGATAATGTTTATATCTTTGTTCCCAACAGCTCTGTATGGAACTCGGATATTTGGAACTACACACGCAACGCCATACGTCGTCAGGACATTAATGTCGGCATCAGCTATAACGACGATATCGGCAAAGCCATCAAAACAATTGAGGCGGCACTGGAAAAAGAAGCGCGCATCATGAAAACACCAGATGACAAAAAACCGCAAGTCATGGCCAGCAATATGGGCGATTTCTCTATTGATCTGATTGTGCGTTTCTGGTGCGACAAGGGCGATTATTGGGATCTAAAATGGGATCTGACCAAAGCGATCAAGGAAGCGCTGGATGAAGCCGGCATCACCATCCCGTTCCCAACCCGCACAGTAGAAATGGCAGACGTCGGAAAAATACAGACGAAAGCGGCTTAAATTATCAAGGCTGCGGTACCAAAGTACGGTAATTTACCGCTGTTAAAGCACATATACCGGCAGCGGCCAGCACGGGATTAGCTGTCATCATACCAAATAAAATAACAGAACCCGCAGCAGCCGAAGCATCGGCGGTTGCGGGTTCTGTCTGTGCGCAGGCCGCCAAATAAATTTCTCTAAGCATTTTATAAATCCCTGTTTGTAATTTCACTCTTACAAAGAAATCATACCACCTTGCGTCCACCAGCCGGAACACAAGCCTGCACTATATCCCCGTGTTTTGTACAATGATCCGCCGCAAGCTCCAAAAATGCGGGCACAACATCTTCCGGTTTCTTGACTTCTTCACCAGGATGGCCACCGGGAAATGCTTCGCGCAACATAGCCGTATCAACGATACCGGGATCAACAAGATTAGCGCGGATATTCGTCTTTTCCGTTTCAGTCGCATAAACTTTTACCATCATTTCCAGTGCTGCCTTGGATGCACAATAAACACCCCAATATGCGAGCGGCATTTGCGCAAGCGCACTCGACGTACAAACCACGCGCCCCGCAGGAGCCGCACGCAACAGCGGATCAAGCGTACGGATCAAACGGAAATTCGCATGCAAGTTCACGTCCCACACGTCATGCCATATCTTTGCGTCCATATGGGTCATCGGCCCCAACGTGCCCAACATCGCCGCATTGCCGACAAAAATATCAAGACCACCAAACTGTTCGGCAATTGTCGGTCCCATTTTATCCAGCCGATCAAGCTTTGAAAGATCGAGCGGCATCAATGTTGCCTTCTCTCCACCGGCCGCACGGATTTCATCATCCACCTGCTCCAATGCACCGACCGTACGCGCTACCAAAATAAGACGTGCGCCTGCCGCCGCATAAGCTTTCGCCACCGCCGCACCGATACCGCGCGATGCGCCTGTAATCAATGCCGTTTTACCACTCAGATCAACTGTCATTGTTTCTTCTTCCCAATCTTCGGCTCTTCACCATTCACAAGCCGCTTGATATTCGCACGATGCTTCAACCAGACCAGTGCCGCCACCCCGCCGCAAATCACATCAAGAAGTGAATCAGCATAAATCACGTGCGCCACAAGAGGTGCCGCCGCAATAGCCACCAGCGCTGCCAGTGACGAATAACGAAAAGCAAAAGCCGTCACCAACCACAACCCGCAGGAAACCGCGCCCACCAATGGCACCAGCGCCAACAACATACCCAGCGTCGTTGCCACACCTTTTCCACCTCTAAATCGTAACCACACAGGGAACATATGCCCAATAACGGCCATCCCCCCCGCAATCATGGCATATTCATGCCCGGCCAGTGCTTGCACAATCAACACAACCACCGCGCCTTTACCGCCATCAAGAAACAATGTCAGCGCCGCCAGCTTTTTATTCCCCGTGCGCAGTACATTCGTGGCACCGATATTACCCGATCCAATCTTGCGAATATCACCTAAGCCAGCCAGCCGCGTCAGCAACAAACCAAAAGGAATCGAACCAATAAGATATCCAACAATAGAAAGAAAAATCATGATTTTTTACCTAGCAACAATGCCAACACCGCCATGCGGGTGGGTACCCCATTGGCAACTTGCTGCAAAATCAAGGAGCGTTCCGGATCATCAGCCACTTCATCTGCGATTTCGATACCCCGGTTCATCGGGCCGGGATGCATGACAAAGGCGCCTTTCTTTGCATGCGCCAGTTTCTCATGCGTTAAGCCGAATTTATTGAAATATTCAATATCGCTGCCAATCATGCCTTCCTGCATACGTTCTTTTTGCAGGCGCAACATCATCACAACATCACAATCAGAAATACCCGCCTCTAGCGTACCAAATCCTTTCACGCCATCTATCGGGAATTTTTCCGGCATCAAAGCAGGGGGCGCAACCACATGCACATCTGCCCCTAATTTACGCAGCAAAATCATATTTGAATGAGCAACACGGCTATGCGCGACATCGCCACATATTGCCACACGCAGCCCTTCAATCTTGCCGCAACTTTGCTGTATCGTCAATGCATCCAGCAAAGCTTGCGTCGGATGTTCACGTCTTGAATCACCCGCATTAATCACCGGACAATCCATGAGCTTCGCCACATAATCAGGTGCGCCGTATTCACTGTGCCTGATAACAATCGCATCCGGCCCCATCGCGCCCAGCGTTTTAATCGTGTCATCAAAGCTCTCGCCTTTTTTAAGTGCACTGGCACCAATATCCCAATTTATAAAATCAGCACCCAGTCGTCGCGCAGCCATTTCAAATGACACCCGCGTGCGGGTCGAGTTTTCAAAAAACAAAGATAAAATCATCCGCCCGCGCAGCGCATCAGAAACAAAGTCGCCGCGAGCCAGCGCGTCCGCATAATAATCGGCCCGATCAAGCACTGCATAAATATCATCCGCCGATAACGGCGCAATCCCGGTCAGGTTCCGCAGAGTGAATTCTCGCATACCAACGGCCTTTTTTACTATGTTTTCCATCATGATAAAGCACTATAAGGAAATTATAAAAAAGCACAAGACGAACCAAGCCAGCCCCCTTATTCTCGTGATACCACCTATGAAAATGCTTTCAACAGCCCCGCGAATAAAACCACAAGGCGCGCGCACCCGTGTCAGGATTCCAGGCCGGAACCCAACCCCTTGCGATCACAGCTGGCTGATCACCCGTGCATATACTGTCCTGAACCGAAATTTCAATCCACCACTGACCGTTAATTTCAGTGATGCTGTGAATCTCTGCCGGTATTTCGTTTCCAACACCTGCACTTCGTTTGTAAGTAATAATTTCTGAATGCATATCCGGATTTTTATAAAGACGACTGTCCCCATCCTCGATATAAGTCAATTGATCGCGTAATATCAAAGGATATGAATGAAATATTCCTGCATCAGCAGCCGAGACCCAAAAATAACGCTCATCACTTTTAACTTTATATCGTTCATTATTGATCTCGTATACGACAAAGCCGGGTGTCTCATAATCATATTCCTCTGCCTCCGGAAGAACACTGCCATGGACAGGCTTGGTAGATGTGGCTGATTCATACAGCCATAATTCCTCGGAAAGACCTGGGCGGGAACAACCATATACCGGCGCGCACAACGCGCCCCACTCCAAAAGCCCTAAGAACTTGTCTTGTTTTTCCTGAGCCCACACCTCTTGTGCCCCTGATAAAATCAGGAAAGCAGCAAAAAGTGCCGCCCGCAGAATCCAACGCAAATTTACTCTCCTTGTGCCGCCGAATAGCCCGGCTTGCCATCAAAGGTATGCAACATAACGGCTTTGGTGAAATTCATACCGGCCTTATTCAACCGGTCAAGTAGCGCGACAATGGCTGATGTTTTAACCGGCGTGCCATCCTTACCCAAAAAACGCAGACGCCAATTATCGGCACAGAATGTATCGGGTTGGCCTTTTGGCCATACAACCACACCGCGGTTGGAAATCATCTGCAGATCAATCCCGTCACTGCAACAGGGTAATATTTTGGCCGCCAACGCTTCCGCCGTGCCGTCCCAATTCAAATTCAGATCAACACCGATCCGCTCCTTGACCTCTTCTTTTCGAGGCTTTAATGCGGGCATCTTCATCCCGCCGGATGAAACACCGTTATAATTAGCAACATTGAATTTTTTAGGCATTGTTCCCAAACGCTCAATCACGGCCTTACAAAATCCGTCCGTACCTACTTTTTCCTGGCTTACGCCATCACGGAAAATCTCACCGGTATGAATGCCATCTTCAATCGTTTTTAACCATGCATTATGTACCTTTGCCGCAACATCACCCTGCCCGACATGCACCAGCATCATCACCGCGCCCAGCAACAAACCAGACGGATTGGCAATACCCTGACCCGCGATATCCGGTGCAGAACCATGCACAGCTTCAAACATTGCAATATTTTCACCAATGTTGGATGACCCACCAAGCCCCACCGAGCCTGTAATCTCTGCTGCGATATCGGACACAATATCACCATATAAATTCGGCAGCACAATCACATCAAAAGCGTGCGGCTCCGAAGCCACCTTTGCCGCACCGATATCAATGATCATATGTTGCTTTTCAATCTCCGGATAGTCAGCGCCAATTTCATCAAACACACGATGAAACAACCCGTCCGTCATCTTCATGATGTTGTCTTTGGTCATGCAAGTGACTTTTTTGCGCCCGTTCGCGCGCGCATATTCAAAAGCATAGCGACAAATACGCTCTGTGCCGGGACGGGAAATAATCTTCAGTGATGCCATGACATCTTGTGATTGCCGGTATTCAATACCACCATATAAATCTTCTTCATTCTCCCGCACGATCACCAGATCCATATTGGGATGTTTTGTATCCACAAAAGGAGCATAAGATACACAAGGCCGCACATTCGCATACAGACCCAGCGTTTTACGTACCGTCACATTCAGACTTTTAAAGCCGCCACCTTGCGGTGTAGTAATCGGTGCTTTCAAAAAGACCTTTGTACGCCGCAACGAATCCCACGAACTATCCTCGATACCGCTTTTGACACCGCGCTCATACACAGCCTTGCCAATCTCGATTTCCTCAAGCTCCAGCGCCGCACCGGCTTCGTCCAGAATGCGCAATGTCGCATCCATAATTTCCGGTCCGATACCATCACCGCGAGCCAAAGTAATTCGTGTTTTATTTGTCATCTGATTTCCCCCAAAGAACAGGCACTTATAATACCCGTTTTTGAGATTGTTTAACAGATGGCTATTGCCCGTATGCGCACAGAACACCCTGCCTTGACGTAATGTAAATCAATCCTCGAAAGCATGTTCAATCGCAGCCGCCAACATAGCGCGATACATTTTTTTAGCCGTGAACGGATCAACGCCGGCAATCTCCGCCCCCATCATGCACATATAGTTCGATGGCTCCTGCGGCAAAATCATTAAGTCCGCTTCACCCAGTACGTCCATTGCCTTTAGCGCAAAATCAAATGCTGGTGATCTCATGTCAAACATCCCTTTATCTGTTGCTGATGCCTCTATATATGCACGCGCCATGACAAATAACGGGGCAGTACATACCAAAAGATAGGGTGTGTATTTACAAACCTTTGCAACATCTGGTTTATTTTTTAGGGAACATAGCCATTTTCGTAGATTTGGCGGCTATACCTACATACCACCGCACAGGGTATGGAGTGTTCGTAAAATGCAAATCAATGCGTATTTTGCAAAACCACAGCGCGCTCCCGATGCACAAGATACAAACCCGCACCTATAATAACAGCCGCCCCCACCCATGTATTCCAGGTCGGCAACTCATGAAAAAAGAAATAGCCAAATAATGTTCCCCACAACATCGATGAATATTGTAACGGCGCTACAGTTGATGTCACCGGTGCAATAGCAAAAGCACGCCCCAACAATGCAATCGCGAAAATTATTGCTGCTGTGTAGGGAATATAAAGCGGCAAATGCACCAAAGCAGGAAGCGCCGCCCCCGTTAGAAACACCACTGGCAGATTAAATACAAGCAATCCTAAAAATGAATAGAGCGGAAACATCAAGGGATACTCATCCTTTCCGATCTTCCGCAACAACATGGCATTAATAGCCAGCGTCACCGGTACAAACAAAGCCATTACCGTACCGATATTAAAATCATGATAGGAAGGCGACACAATCACCCAAACACCAACAAACCCCACCGCAATCGCTAGCCAACGATGCCACCCCACATGATCTTTAAAAAAGAATACTGAAAAAATCGCCGTTACAAAGGGGGTTGCAAACACAATGCCGTAATAATCAGCTAACGGAATATATTTCAACGCTGTTACAATCAAAAGGCCATTGGCTGCTGTCTGCACGGCACGCCATAAATGATACTTCAACGGCCTGCGCGGAATGAGCCCGCGCCATCCCTTATGCCAGAGAATAAAAGGCAGCAACATTGCCAGCCCCGTAATAGCACAAAGCAAAAGAATGGCACTGGCGCTGTAATATTGCCCCATCCATTTAGCGAAAACATCAACGATAGAAAAAAGAAAAAAACCGCCCAGCGCTAGGAAGACCGCTTTAATGGAATCATAGTGCATTTCAGCCATTCAGCCAGAAGTGAACCGCAATCGCTGCTGCATAACCCAGCATCAAAACGGGAGTCCACTTTAGATGCGTCATAAATGTATATTTCCCGCGCGCCGTCCCCATTAAAGCCACACCGGCAGCAGAACCAATCGAAAGCATACTGCCGCCCACACCCGTTGTCAGCGTAATCAGCAACCACTGGAAATCACCCATCTGCGGATTCATGCTCAATACAGCAAACATTACAGGTATATTATCAATCAGTGCCGAGGCCGCTCCCAAGAATATATTTGTTGCGCTAGCACCCCAACCGTCATACATCGTCGTAGACATCATATCCATATAGCCAAGATAACTGAGCCCGCCAACACTGAAAATTACGCCAAAGAAAAACAGCAACGTATCCCACTCAGCCGCGGCAACCATCTCCAGAATATCAAAGTCTTTATCCTTACGCCCACCGATATGACGAATGAACCATGCCGCTATCATCAAAAGCGACAGCCCCGCCATCATCCCCATAAAGGGCGGCAAGCCCAGCAATTGTTCAAACCCAACGGCCATCGCAATCGTGCAGAGCCCTAAAAATATAATGAATTTAGCACCACGCTTGAGCTGCACATCCTCTTTCAACGCCTCAGGTAAATCCTTGGGCACAAAAAAGCTCATGATCGTTGCCGGCACCACGAAACAAGCCACTGCCGGGAAAAATAATACAAAGAATTCAAAAAAGTTTAAATGCTCTGCCTGCCAAACCATCAACGTCGTAATATCACCAAACGGTGAAAATGCACCACCAGCATTGGCTGCATTCACCACGTTCACACAGGCGATACCAACAAATTTAGGGTCGCGCTTGCCAACCGCCATAATAACGGCCCCCAAAACCAGAGCCGTCGTCAGGTTATCTGCAATCGGTGACAGGAAAAAAGCAAGAATGCCCGTGACCCAAAACAATTGGCGCATATTCAAGCCGGAACGCACCAGCTTCACACGCAACACATCAAACACATTCCGTTCTTGTAGCGCAGCAATGTAAGTCATCGCGGCCAGCAAAAAGAGCAACAAAGAGCTGTATTCTTCCAGACCATGATTAACCGCACTATGAAGTTCATCACGGGCAATTTCATATTGGGGAGCAATAATAGCAATCGTCATCCAAATCAACGCCGCGCCCAACATAACTGGTTTTGACTTGCGCAAATGTGTGCGCTCTTCAAACAGGACAGCTGTATAAGAAAGTATAAATATAGCAATGCAAACCAGACCCGCCGGATGCAGCAAATTAATCCCCATCATGTGATACGCACCAGAAGAATTACCCGCATCCGCCGCGGCATATGCAACAACAGGAATCAAGGCCAGACAAAAAGCAAAAATGAGGGGTAAAAGAGATAAAATACGCATAACGGCGATTCTGGCAGATCGTCCTTTAATGTCAATGAAAAGCGGCACGCCTTCTGTATACTCACGCCTTATACTTTGAAAAATAAGGAAATTTTTAAACGAGCCCGCTTCAGGTGCATTACGTCATATCCCCCATAAGCGGGAAAACCCAATAAAAGTGCAAAAAACCCTTTATTTACGGGCATGAAAGGTGAATACTGCTTCTCATTAACCATACATTGGAGGAAATTAACAATGCCTACAGCTAAAGCAAAACCACAACCGACCGTTACCCTGAAGCAAATCTCAGCCGAATTGGCTGAAACGCACGGCCTGACAAAAAAGCAAGCTGGCGAAATCATGGATGACCTGGTTGGTACATTCGTTCAAAACCTAAAAGAAGGCAACCGTATCCGCATGGCGGGTCTGGGCATCCTTCAGGTTCGTGACCGCGCTGCCCGTACGGGCCGCAACCCGGCCACCGGCGAAACAATCCAAATTCCGGCAAAGAAAAAAATTGCTTTTCGTGCCGCAAAAGAACTTAAAGAAGCAGTAGAATAATCGCTTCTTACGCATTCAGCCCGCTTTGCATACCGCAAGGCGGGCTTTTTATTTGGCGCTGAAATATTTTACTATTCGTGATAAAATATATGTATGAGCAATATTTCCCAACGGCTTGACCTCCGCCAATCCCAAAACCTTGTAATGACGCCGCAACTGCAGCAGGCGATCAAATTGCTGCAGCTCAACAACATTGAGCTGTCAGAATTTATAGAAGGCGAGCTGGCGGAAAACCCCTTGCTGGAAAAAGCAGGGCCGGATGATGACGGACCGGAAGAATCTGCTCCTAAAGAACAAACAGATGATATGCAGGCCGAGTTCGACCAAAACTGGACTGGAAACGAAGCAGAAACAAAGCAGTCCGATTCCACATTGCCTGATTTCGATCCGGGTGCGCCCACAACCGGCGCAGGCGGCAGCCATTCTTTCGACAATATTGACGAAAGCTTTGAAAACCGGATGAGCCAGGAAAAAACCCTGCGCGAACATCTGATTGAACAACTGCACATGGCCTTCAATGACCCGCGCGATTGCATGATTGGCGCTGTCCTGATCGACATGATCGAAGAAGGCGGATATTTACGTCATGACCTAAAAGAGCTTTCAGAACGACTGGCCTGCAAACCGGAACGCATTGAGAAACTTCTATCGCGTATGAAGCAATTTGACCCCACAGGAATTTTTGCCCGCGACCTAAAAGAATGCCTTGCGCTGCAACTGGAAGAACAAAGCAAGCTTGATAAACCCATGCGCATATTTTTGGATCACCTTGAAATGCTGGCAGCGCATGACCATGCGGCACTGGCAAAAAAATGTGGCGTCAATGAAACATACCTGCAAGACATGGTCGGTGATATCCGCGCGCTTAACCCGAAGCCATCTTCAAGCTTTGATCATCTGGTTGTGCAAACCGCCGTGCCGGATGTCCTGATGAAACGCCTGCCAAAAAGCATGGGCGGCGGATGGCGCGTTGAATTAAATAGTGAAACACTGCCGCGCGTCCTCGTGAACCAACAATATTATACCGAAGTGGCGGGCGTTGCGAAGGGCAAGAAAGACAAGGAATATCTGAACCAACAACTACAATCAGCCAACTGGCTTGTCAAAGCACTAGACCAACGCGCCAAAACAATCCTGAAAACGGCTGGCGAAATTGTTGAAGCGCAGGATGGATTTTTTCTCTATGGCATTGAATTTTTAAAACCAATGAAACTAAAAGACATTGCCGAAAAAATTGACATGCATGAAAGCACTGTATCCCGCGTAACATCGAACAAATACATCGGCACGCCGCGCGGTATTTTTGAGCTTAAATATTTCTTTTCAACGGCATTGGGTGAAGGCAGCGACGCCCATTCATCCGAATCCGTCAAAGCCCGCATCAAAACATTGATTGATAACGAGGGTGATAAAAACATTTTATCGGATGATGCGATCGTTGAGGCACTACAAAAAGACGGCATCGACATAGCACGCCGCACTGTCGCTAAATACAGGGAAGCCATGCATATTGCATCCTCTGTCCAGCGCCGCCGCCAGAAAAAAAACGATAAAAACACAGATCAGGACTAAGGTTTACTCGGGATTATATCCGGGAAACAACGAGGTCTGGGTGCCGATCGTGCTATAACGGCCATACTTATCATCAACAACGGCCATTTGATTTCGGCCTGTTAAGTGGAAATAAACCGGCATAGCAACATTCTTAAACCGTCCCACAGCCTCCAGATCACGCGGCTGTATATAAGGACGCCCGCTCACCATCATAGTTGATCCCGTTTCAACAGCCGCCGCAACGTCCGCCGTCTCGCAAACCAAAATAGGGCGTAAACGTACAACCGTCCCTGCAATTTGTGTTTTCATTTCTGCACATTTAAAGCGGGGCTTCTCTTTGCCGGGGCTGCGTGTATGTGTGCTAACAGGCCGCAACGCTGCCAAAAGCGCGGGCGTTTTATCCGTACTCTTACTAGAGGCGGCCTTAAAGATACGCGCAGGCGTACCCGCCACCTTGAACAAGGATGGCCAATCTGTCTGACGTCCCTGATAATGCAACACCAGATTTTCAAGAGCAGGGCTTTCAAGGCTTTCAAATTCACCTTCCAGAAGCTTTACCAGCGCCGCCATACTGGATACAGATTTTTTCCCTGTATTACCGGCCGCCGCGCGCCGTTGTGTTGCCGTCAAACGTCCGCGTTCAGGGTGACGGTCTGTCCAGCTGGAACCAATCGGAAAATTAATCCGCAAATGAAATTTTCCACCCTGCATAAAGCTAACATCGCGGTGACGTGAAGCCTTGTTCTCGTAATCGTAATCACACCCTTCCGCATGAGATGAAGACGGATTGCGCACAAATGTCGCCTCACGTTCTTTTGTCGCCTCTGCCGGCCATGATTTTGCCCGATAATGAAACTCCGCCCGACAGGATAAATTCAGGCACCGAAAATCATAAGCCCGACGTTCGGACTCCTTTACATCTTCCGCTGACAGAATTTTTCGATCCTTACCCGCAAGATCATATGCCATGACACGCTTCATCGTTTTTCTTTCACCTTCTTTTGTGCTTAAGTCATATTGAATGGACCAAGACACACTTTTAAAATACATCTTAATGAACGCGGCACCTTAACCCATATACCGAAATTATGTCAATGAAAATACTGCATCTATTTGTTATTACGTTATTTTTTAGCCTAGCAGCACACGCGGCTGAAACAGACACGACCGATGAAATGCGCTTTTTGTTGCCGCTCTCATGCGGGCTGGGCACCGATTGCTGGACAGTTAATTACAACGATTCAGACCCCGCCGAAGGCGTCGCAACCGATTATCGCTGCGGCAGCCACAGCTATGACGGGCATGACGGCACAGACTTTGCCATTATCGATCAAGCCGCCATGGTCGGGGGTGTCGATGTCCTATCCGCTGCGGCTGGAAAAATTGTGCGCGTACGCGATGAAATCGAAGACCATGAACCCTCTGCCACTGAAATGGAAAAGATGGAGGAAGAAAAAAAAGGGTGCGGTAATGGCATCCTCATCGAGCACGGCAAGGGATGGCAGACAATTTACTGCCACATGAAAAAAGACAGCACCGTTGTCAAACCGGGTCAGAGCGTTACAACGGGGCAGAAAATCGGGCAAGTGGGCCAATCAGGCATGGCAGAATTTCCCCACCTGCATTTTGGCGTCTTTCATGACGGTAAAATTATTGACCCCTTCACAAGCGCAGAAAACACAGGCACATGCAGCGAAGATAAAGAACAATCCTCCCTGTGGCTGGAAGGGTTAAACATGGACTACCAGCCTTTTGCAATCTATGCCGCCGGGTTTGGCAGTGCCGTTCCGGAATTTGATAACATCAAAATAAATGCCACCGGCAGCAAACGATTGCCGCCATCTGTTGAAGCGCTCACATTCTGGACATCCATTTTTGGCACGGCTCTGGGCGATAAAATCACCATGACCATTACCGACCCAAATAATAATGTCTTTGCCACGCGCACAATGACACAGCACAAAAACCGCGCTCGTCAATTTTACTACATAGGAAAAAAGATGACCGGCAAAATACTATCGCCCGGCATATACAAAGGCACAGTGACAATCACCCGCAATGCGCCTGACGGCACCATCATCAGCAAAGACATTGAAAAAACAGTAACGGTTACGCCCTAAAGCCCAAAACCTAAAGAATAGCGTCAACCTTCTCCGGTGGGCGGGCAATAATCGCGCCCTTACCCGTGATAACGATCGGGCGCTCGATTAAAATCGGGTGTGCGGCCATAGCCGCAATCAAATCTTTTTTACTTTTGGCAGCATTACCCAAATCATTGGCGGCATATTCCTTTTCCTTCACACGCATCATCTCACGCGGCGCGCAATCCAACGCCTTTAAAACACCGGCAATCTCCTTTGCCACCGGGGCGTTTTTCAAATACTCGATGATTTCAGGCTCAATCCCGCGTGCACGGATAATTTCCAGTGCCTGCCGTGATTTGGAACAACGCGGATTATGATAGATTTTCACAGACATCCTCAACCTCCTCAAAATGGTAGTTTTTGCAACAGCCGTACAATAGCTTTGGTTTTATCACTGAACAAAGACGGCGTGAAGTAAGCACCGGCGGCACGCTTGCTGATTTCACCGAAAGTCGGATAAGGCGCGATCATCCCGGCCACAGCGCCGATTTTCATTTTCTGTGATATCGCAAGTCCCCACAGCCCGATCAGCTCCCCCGCGACCGGCCCCACAATGGAGACTCCCACAATACGGCCATTTTTACGCATAACGACCTTAATCATGCCTATGGCCCGGTGCTCAGCCAGCGCACGATCATTTTCCTTGAACTCCCAAGCAGCCACGCGCACGCCGTCCCCGTATTTTGCGCGCGCCATACTTTCCGTCAGCCCCACCTGTGCCAGTTCCGGATCGGTGTACGTCACCCACGGCAGGGCTGTATAATCCACCTTCGCCGGCATCTTAAACAAAATATTACGGATGATGATTCCCGCATGATAACCGGCCACATGGGTAAATTGTGGGCCGCCCGCCACATCACCCGCAGCAAAAATATGCTTCCTGTTCGTCCGCAGGCGCGCATCAACCTTAATACCTTTTTTGTCGTATTCAATACCGGCCTGTTCTAGCCCCAACCCGTCAACATTCACCGCACGGCCTGCCGCGACCAGAATATGAGAGCCCTTAACCGTGCTTATCCGCCCGTCTTTTTCAATGGATACCGCAACACCGGCCTCATCGTACGTAACGTCACGAATACCTGTTTTTTCTATAATCTGTATGCCTTCATCCTCTAAGGCCGTGCGTACAAATGTGACTAAATCAGGGTCGTCCTTTAATAATACAGTGCCGATATCCAATATTGTCACGGCACAACCCAAACGCCTGTGTGCTTGCGCCATCTCCACGCCGATAGGGCCGCCACCAATAATAATCAGATGTTCCGGCTTTTCACGTAGATCAAAAATTGTTTCGTTTGTCAGTGTGTTAGGGTGGTCCAGCCCCGTGATCGGTGGCAAGATCGCCCGTGATCCCGTCGCAATAACAAAGTACCGTGCTGTTACCGCAGCCCCATTGACTTCAATAGTCGTAGAATTCTTGAATTGAGCAGCGCCTTTTATAACATGAACGCCCAATCCTTCAAATCTTTCAACGGAATCATTGGGTTCGATAGCACTAACCACACTTTGCACATAATCCTTTACAGCCCCGAAATCAACCACTGGCTCTGATGCTGTCAAGCCGTACGCCTGCGCCTTTCTTATCGCCTGTGCTGCCTTTGCCGCTGCCAGTAATGACTTGGAGGGTACGCATCCTGTATTCAAACAGTCACCGCCCATCTTGTGCTTTTCAATCAGCGCGACATCCATGCCCATCTGCGCTGCGCCCGCCGCTACGGACAATCCGGCAGAACCACCCCCGATAACACATATGTCAACCTTCAGCGGTCCGTCCATTTTTCTTCTCTTTCATTTTCTTGTACAGCGTCGGCACGAGCGCAAACATCCCCAACAACGCGAATGCCAGCAATGTCTTCCCGGACACCAATTCTTCCAGCGCATCAATCTCACCCAGCGCCGTACCCAGATTGACGTACACAAACGTACCCGGAAGAATCCCGAAAAACGTTGTCAACACATAAACCCGTAGTCTCACATTGAACAACGCAGGCACAATATTCACCAGGAAAAACGGAAAAACCGGCACCAGCCGCATAAACAACATATAGCCCACAGCATTTTCCTGCATGTTGGCCCCAACCTTCTTGTACAAAGCGCCCGCCTTCTCACGCAATGCCGCACCCAGCGCACTGCGCGCAATCAGAAAAATCACGCTCGCCCCGGCAGTCGCACCCGTAATGACATAAAAGGTCCCCCACCAGGCGCCGAACAAAAAACCACCTAACAATGTCAGCAACGTCGCCACAGGCAAGGACAGCGCCACAGCTCCCGCATAGGCCCCCATGAAAATCAAACCGGATAAGAGCGGCTTTTCATGCGCATATTCCTGAAACAGGGTCTTTTGCATCTGCAAACGCTCAAGACTCAAATAATGATGCAGACCCGTCATATACGCACCCGCAATCAACACAAGCAGCACTACAAGCGGCGCCCATCTTTTTATTTGTTTTACATTCATAATCTCTTATTCGTACCGATCTCGAAGCTGGTTACCCTTGATAAAACAACAGGAATAAGGCAGCATAGCACCGATCATAAACACACAAGGATAAAGAAAATGACGGCAGCAAAAAAGAAGACGACCGCGAAAACGGAAACGGCCCAGAAAACAACCGCACCCAAAGCGCCCAAAAGCGCCAACGCCAATGAAAAAAAATCATCATTAAAACTCATAATTGGCGGGATTTTGGGATTCGTGCTAATGGTGGGACTTGTCCTGTTCCTGAACATGGGATCTTTAGCCAAAACCGCGATTGAGAAAATTGCATCCGATACACTGGGTGTACCGGTCACACTGGCAACGCTCGACATCAAGCTGGCTGAAAAAACAATTACTGTGACGGGCCTTAATGTAACCAGCCCGAAAGGCTTTAAAAAACCCAGCGTCATAAAAGTCGGTCGCATCAACATCGCGGCGGAATCGCTGTCCCCGGAATTGCTGGTTTTCAAACAGATTGCTGTTGAAGGCACGAACATCAATCTGGAAGTCACCGAGCAAGCGACAAACATTACAACCATTCGCAATAACGTCGACAGCAAGGCTGCTGCGAAACCAGCCAGCGCAGACCAAAAGGCACCGCCAAAGGTTATTATCCGCGAATTGCTTTTCAACGGTATGAAGCTTAACCCGTCAATGACCATGGCAGGCGGCGACCTGAAACCCGTTGAAATCAGCAACCTGCGGATGACAAACATTGGCGACAAACAACAAGGTGTTCTGGCGTCCGAAGCCATCGCTGTCATTCTAGAGACCATCACCAAGACATCAATGCAGGCCAGCATGCAGGCAGGTTTCCTGCAAGGTATGTCGACAGATGCACTGGGTGATATCAAGAACCAGCTGGGTATGCCCGCTAATTTCAAAGAGCAAGCCAAGCAAGGCATTGATAATCTGACCAGCGGCATCAAAGGTCTATTTGGCGGCGCCCAATAAAAGACAAGCCGAAGTCAAAATCAGAACATAAAAACGTAAAAGCCAGGGCGCAAAACCCTGGCTTTTATCTTTGTTCTCTTATGAGTTCTCTTGTGAGTATTCTTACGACCGCTATTCAGTCAGGCGATTCCACCAGCCTTTTTTCTTGGATACCGGCGGCTCATTGACCTTCTCGTAATCACGCGACGGTGGCGACTCCTGCGGTTGTGTATCATTAGACGGTGCCGCCGCTTCCGACGTAGCCTTTGTCTTCTTTTCTGGCTTTTTAGCCTTTGGCTTAGCTTTGGGTCTCGGCTTAGCCGTATCCGACTTTTTTGCAGGCACCTCTTTCACCGACGGTTGATCGCTTTCTGCAAGATCTACGGCTGCGGGTGCCTTATTACCATCCGCCTCAGCAGCACCCCCATCACCCTGCGCATCGCTACTTTGCTTGTCTCTATTGCTACTATTGCGATTACGGTTACGCCCACCACGGCGGCGGCGGCGGCCATCACGATGTTCATCACCGGACTGCTGATCTTGTTCATTTGAACGCTCTTGCCCGTCATCACCGCCTTGTTTTGAAGCATCGCTCTTTTCATCACTCTCAGGAGCATCGGATGCCGCGGCAGAATCTGTGGCATTGCTGTCTTGCGCTACATTGCTCCGGGCTTCATCGTTAGAACGACCACGGCCACGACCACGACCACCACGACGTCCACGACGGCGACGGCCATCCTGACGATCACCATCTTCACGAGGACCACGGCTGCTGCCGCCATCATCGGACTTACCTTTATCAAAGGGCTCAACCTTATCCGGCAGCGGCGCAATCGCAACACCCTCTGCTGTGCGCGGCTCCAAACGGAAGCCTGCCGGTGCCAGTGATTCATCATTACAAATCGTCACACGGAAACCGTAGCGCCGTTCGATATCCATCAAAATATCGCGCTTGTTGTTCAAAATATACAAAGCCACAGCATCAGGTAAATGCAGACCGACCTCGGCTGCACCACGCTCAAGACCACCTTCTTCCTCCAGCGCACGCAGCGCCGTAATGGCCGTCATATCAATGGTACGGATATTGCCAACACCCTTACAATGCGGACAACGCTCGAATTGCGCCTCGGTCAGACTGGGGTTCAAACGCTGACGGGACATTTCCAACAAACCAAACGATGAAATACGGCCCATCTGAATACGGGCACGATCAGTCGATAATGCATCGCGTAAACGGTTTTCAACCCGGCGATTATTGCGGCGGTCTTCCATATCGATAAAGTCAATAACAACCAACCCACCCAAATCACGCAGACGCAATTGACGTGCCACTTCTTCTGCGGCTTCCAGATTGGTTTGCAGGGCTGTTTCTTCAATATGCCGCTCCCGCGTTGCCCGGCCCGAGTTCACATCGATCGAAACCAGTGCTTCCGTCGGGTTAATAACAAGATAACCACCAGATCTAAGCGTTACCGTCGGCTCACTCATGCCGGATATCTGGCCTTCCACCTGATAGCGATAGAAGAGCGGTATCTTCTCGTCATTATATAATTGCACGCGCTTCACATGTGATGGAATCATCATCTTCATGTATTCTTTCGCCGTCTTGTAACCGCGCTCACCGGCCACTTGAATCTCTTCAACATCGCGGCCATAAATGTCACGCACAGCGCGGCGGATCAATTGCCCTTCCTCATGCACCAATGCTGGCGCCGTCGATTTAAGGGTTAACTCGCGAATGCTATCCCAAAGCTTCAACAAATAATCAAGATCTCGTTTGATTTCTGCTTTCGTACGAGACACACCCGCCGTACGCATAATCACCGACATCCCTTCCGGCACTTTTAACTCGGCCAGAATTTCACGCATACGGCGCCGCTCCTGAAAACTTGCAACCTTACGGCTGACGCCGCCAGCACGTTGACTATTGGGCATCAAAACACAATAACGGCCCGGCAGGGACAGATGCGTTGTAACAGCAGCGCCCTTATTACCGCGCTCTTCACGGGAAACCTGCACCAGCATAATCTGCCCGCGCTTAACGACTTCCTGAATTTTATAATTGCGGCGAGCAGAAACACGCGCGCCGCCGTCTTCATCATCACTGTATTTCTCGGAACGACGACTGCGGGATGGCATACGTCCGCCGCGGTTCTTATTATTATAGCGCCCACGCCCGCCGTGCTGCCGTCCGCGTCCACCGCTACGCTCCCGACCGCCTTGGCTTTCGTTACTTTCTGGCTGCGCACCATCTTCTTCTGCCTCGGGCGCAGCAACATTGCCGTTCACATCATTACTGTCATCATCATCTGCGACTAATTCTGCTTCTTTTGAGGGCGCTACATTACCATCAACATTATCATCCGATTCCTCTGTCGCTTCTTCTGCAGCTTTTTCCTCAGAAGACGCCTTCTTTTTGTCTTTTGCCTTGGTTTTGGCTTTGGCTTTTTCTGCCGGTACGGCATCAGCAACAGGCTCAGGCTCGGGTTTAGACTCGGGCTCGGGTGCATCCGCTCCCAACTCTTCTTCTGGCGCAACCTGATCCTCGCCACCGATTTCCTCGATAACTTCATCTTCTTCATCGGGCACATCTTCGGGCTGTGCTGTCGTACTCTTATCCTGTGCCGAAGCCTCTTCCTCATCTTCGGCTTCTTCTTCTGCGCGCAACGCCTCAATCTCGGCTTGTTGCGCAGCAATCAGCGCCTCACGATCGGCAACAGGGATACGAAAATAATCGGGATGGATCTCGCTAAACGGCAGGAAGCCGTGACGGTTACCACCAAAATTCACAAATGCAGCCTGCAGTGATGGCTCCACTCTTGTTACTTTTGCCAAAAATATGCTGCCCTTGAGTTGTTTGCGCAGCGCACTTTCATAGTCATAATCAACCATACGGTTGCCGTCCATTACAACAACACGGGTTTCCTCCGCGTGTGTCGCGTCGATAAGCATCTTCTTCGTCATATCAATCTCCTAGCGCGCAGCAGCCAGCCTCGTCCCGTATGCGACAATACGGAAAAAAGACGGCGCAAGGCGCGAAATAAAATTACACTTCGTCCTTACAGACCTGTTATGCCGGCTTATATAATTGAAGTTCGCAACGGTTCTCTGTTTATCAGAGCGAACATCCCTATGCCGGTGCGGAAGGGCCTTCTAGCGTCACCTTCCATCCGTTGCGACTGGCGAAACCTTTTTTCAAGAGTGTCGTGCAATCAGAACCGCTTTGCAGCAGCCACAACGGGTCGCTAGGGCACACTACAACCTGCCCACAATAACAGCAACAAAAAAGTGTGCTGGCAGAATAGCTGTTATCTTGTTGAAAACCAGCATGATAGGGGCTTTGCTTCGTCGCCACATGCCTTTATGATGTCGCTATGGGAAGGTTTATTGCGAAATATCTGCTGGCGCTGGTTCTACTGGCCATATTTAATGCCGGGCCGGCGCACGCGCTTGATGTCGAAGATATTCGTTTCGGCGCCCACTCCAACAAAACCCGTGTCGTTTTTGACCTGAGCGAGAAAACAGACTTCCGTGTCTTCTTGCTAACCGATCCCTGGCGCATGGTCATTGATATGCCGGACTTCAACTGGCAGGTAAACGCCGTACCGACTCCAACCAGCAGCGGCGTCAAGAGCATTCGACAAGGCGCACTGCAACCCGGCACATCCCGTATCGTAGTTGATATGAACAAACCCGTCATTATCAAGGCTGTGTTTTTTCTGCCGCAGGATAAAGGCGCACCGGACAGGCTTGTGGTTGATTTTGCGCCCGCAACGAAATCTGAATTCATGGCACAAAAAGGGAAAGTCTACGGACGCCTAAAAGTCGATGGGCGGATGCAAGAACCGGCTGTTGCCACGGCACCCTCAACACGCATAACCGCACCATCTGCGATTATAAAGCCGCCAACACCGCCCAAAGCAAGCCCGACCCGCACCACCAGCAACAGAAATGCGTTTCCGCCTAAAAAACCGGCACGCGTTGCTTACGAGAAACCAACAATCATCATAGATGCCGGTCATGGTGGCATTGATCCCGGCGCAACAACCAGAGGCGGACTCTCAGAAAAAAACATCACACTGGCAATGGCAAAAGAACTAAAGCGACAGCTGGAAGCCAGTGGTCGTTACAAAGTTAAGCTGACACGGGACAGGGATACATACCTACGACTTCACCAACGCGTCAATTTTGCGCGCGAACACAAAGGCGACCTCTTCATATCGCTACACGCTGATTCCCTTAAAAAATCAAGCGTACGTGGTGCTTCCATATACACGCTGTCGGAAAATGCTTCGGATGCACAAACCGAAAGACTGGCCATGCGTGAAAACCGGGCCGACCTGATTGCCGGCATAGATCTGAGCGCAGAAGATGAACTGGTCGTCAATATTCTGGTTGACCTAACCATGCGCGATACGATGAACCAATCAAACTTTCTTGCCAACACGCTCGTAGATTCCTTGCGCGCCCGCAGCATTAAAACGCTTGAAAACCCACACCGCTCTGCCGGCTTCGCCGTTTTAAAAGCACCAGACGTCCCCTCTATCCTGATTGAGATGGGCTTCATGTCCAATGGGACAGATGCGAAAATGCTCTCATCCTCCACCTTCCGGCAAAAACTGGCAAAGGCGCTGACCGCCAGCATTGATGCCTATTTCGAAAAAGTACGCCGCAACAGCAGGACATAATCACATATTTGTCGCCAAGACGCTGGAAAACAGTGTTCAAACAAGCCCTGATTGTGTATATATAGGTAAATGAACCTTGTAATAAAGGCTCAGGCAAAGAAGTTTTTGAAACCACCCCCCTTAACGGAGCAAGAAGAGTCATGAAAAAATTTATAGCACTATGTGCCCTTGGTACAATGCTCGCAGTCACAGGCTGCGCCAGCAAGCAAAACGACGTGAGCTACAACGAAGAGAGCGCTGCCCCTTATTCGGAAAGCCGCACAGCCGGTGAAACCACGGTCACAACGACACGCAGCGACCGCACCTTCGACCGTCGCCAACGCAAATAATCTGACGGATTTTATAGATAAAAGGCCGCCTGTCAGAACGGGCGGTCTTTTTTTACGCGGCATTTACGTTTAGACTAAAAGGGTGAAGAAATATCGGCAGAGAGATCCATGATCCATCTCATAAAAATACTTTTATTCCTGCTGGTCAATCTGGGCGGCTATAACGTGATTAACATGCTTGTCTGGATGACAGTTACATTAGGGATCTATCCTTCACTGCCGCGTGGGCAGGACTATGAATCATTCCAATTCCTTTTACTCGATGGCGGTTTTTTTATCTGGCTTCTCTGCGCCATAGCCAGTGCCGGATATTTTGTCATCAGACACAAAGAATTGCGCACATGGCTTATTCTGGCACCGCTTTACGGCACTTTTACATACGGCGCCGGGCTGATGATCTTTTACAATTTTAAAACACTGGTCCTGTAGGATCATATGCTGGAGAACCAATGATAAACTTTATACAGATACTCAAATTCCTGCTTATCAATATTTGCGGCTTTTTTATTACGCCCCTGATAAACACTCTGGCTATCAAAGCAAACGCCTTCCCGGAAGTCCCCGGCAAAGAAAACATCGATACCTTCACCTATCTATTGGCCGGTGGCATGTGGTTTTGGATTTTCGGAGCTCTCTTTAGCATCGGCTACTTTTTTGTCGAGAGAAAAAAGCTGCGCATAGCGCTGTTCCTGATGCCGGTCATCGCACCTGCTTTATACAGCACCATCATTTTAATCTGGCTGAATACAAAACCGCTGGGCTAGTTATATCCGGCGCTGCAAACGGCTGATGAAAAATCCATCCATCCCGCCTTGTGCGGCCAGATGAAACGGCAGAATGCGTATATCGCCCTGCTCATTTATAATCGCGGCCATATCACCCATATCCGCAGGCGATAAAGGCAAACGTTGAAACGCTTTATTCTGCTCCAAGAATTTTTCAACCTGCCGCTCACCTTCATCTTTTTGCAAAGAGCATGTGCAATAAACCAAAATGCCGCCGGGCACCAACATCCGCGCTGCATTTGCCAGCAATCGTTCCTGCGTGACCATCAGACGTGCCATATCATCTGCACTTTTTAAATGCGGCACATCCGGATGGCGGCGGATCGTGCCCGTCGCCGTACAAGGCGCATCCAGCAAGACATACTCCGCTTTTTCTTTCGGTTGCCAAACAGCCGCATCAGCAGCCTCAACATGTACATTTTGCGCAAGGTTCAAACGCCGCAGATTTTCTGCCAACCGTTTTAAACGATTAGCAGAACGATCCAGAGAAACAACATGCGCGCCCGCAACCGCCAACTGTGCGGTCTTTCCACCGGGGGCCGCGCACAGATCAATCACTGTCTTTCCGGAGACTTCGCCAAAAATCTGTGCTGGAATCGAAGCCGCAGCATCTTGTACCCACCACACACCATCATCAAAACCCGGTAATTCCTGTATCGCACCACCTGATACCCGACGCAAAGTACCGGTCGGTAAAATCGCAGCCTGTAATTTCTGCGCCCAATGTTCATGCATATCCGGATCTTTAACTGAAAAATCGAGCGGTGCTTCGGCCATATGCGCCAATGCAATTTCACCGGCGGTACGCAACCCGTAATCATCAATCCATACTTTAATAAGCCAATCCGGCATATTCATACGCGCCGCATCCTGCATCTGCGCCCAATCCTGATGCTCGCGCGCAATCCGGCGCAACACGGCATTCACCAACCCTTTTTGGCGCGACAAACCACAATCATCAGCAATACGCACAGACGTATCAGCCGCAGCATAATCAGGCACTTCCATAAAAGCAATTTGTGCCGCCCCAATGCGCAGCAAATGGTGCAGCAAGGGCGGCGTTGGCGGCGCTTCCTTTTCAGTGGCACGGCGGATAAAATCATCAATCTGCCCCATGCGCCGTAATGTTGTCGCGACCAGCATACGGGTAAAAGCCCGATCACGTACAGCCATCGCACGCAATCCCGCATGATCTTCAAGTGCCTGATCAAGCGGTTGCCGCCTATCAAGAATAGCCACCATAATTTCAAGTGCAATATGACGTGCAACCAGAATATCCGTAGACACAGATGATGCTGCCTCGTTCATCTATTTACCCATGACCTTTTTTTTCATCAGCCATGATCTGCTCTTCAAGGTAGCAACTGTAATCAACCAGCATCGTATAAAGATTGCGTACCAACCCCGCATCAAGGCCATGCGTTTCCGCACGTGTCGTCGCACGACTGATCACCTCTTCCACCCGATCGGGTAAAACAGCCGGAATACCCTCCTTGGACTTCAACACACCGACAGCGCGGACAATATCTGTGCGCGCAATTAAAAGATCAACAATCGCATCATCCAGTTCATCAATGCGGACACGGTAGGGTTCAAGAATTTTCATCGTACGTCTTTCATTTACTTTCATTCATCATGCAATTAGGGCATATTAGCGTCATGAGCACCCAAAAGCCAAGCCTTGAAAAACCTCTGGAAAAACAGCCGCAAAAGCAGGGCTCTCCCCTGCCCGCGCCACCAGACCCTAAAGCCGTTGAAAAGGGTGGCCCCGCAGGTCCTGAGCCCACCCGCTACGGTGACTGGGAAAAGGGCGGCAAATGCGTTGATTTCTAAGGCGCGGGAGAGGACGGCGGTACAATGATCAGTTTATAATCATACTCGCTATAAGACATTTCGCATTTTCCGACATTCTCATTATATATCTTCACCAGGTAATCAAGCCTGTCCCGGTCCCGCGGATGCGACGAATTAAACCTCTCATAATTTGACGGCGTAACAATATCCACGCCGATTTTATTTAACCCCGAAAGAGCAGATGAAACATCACGCGTCATCAATAGCGCATTTTTATCAGCCCTGTATTCGGTATAGCGTGAGTGCCCCTGAAACAGGTTCTTTTCATACATAAAATAAGCGCCCGTAACAACCAGCGCCGCACCCGCCTCCTTCCAGTTATGAAGGGCATTCATACCACCGCTAAATACATTAACAGCCGTTCCCACAAACGCAAAAAAACTATTGATCACAGGCGGCGTTGTAAGATAACGCTCACTTATATCCTGTGCCTTAAGGTGTGATAGCTCATGCGCCAGCACAAACTTAAGCTCACCCTGACTAAGTTTATCTACCAAAGTCTGCCCTATAAAAATACTACTGCCAAACGCCATTGCATTTCTTGTCACGCCTCTTTCATACACATACACACGCGGCGAAGATTTATGACCGACATCATGCACCATGTCATCTACCATTTTTTGTATGTATTCCGGTGCCGGCTTTGCTTTCCGCATAACAAGGGGGAGCAAAACAAGGCGCGTGAGAAAAAGCGGTACTTCCCGCAAATATTTTACCCGCAAGGCCGCAAACACCCCGCCGATAATCGCCGCATGCGTAAGAGGATCAAAGTCATTACTACCGCGCAATGACAGAGCATAAAAATATGGTGCCTGCGCCGCCAGAGCCATCGAGGCTGTATTGAAATGGTCCCGCAGAGACGAAAATTTCATTTTGTCAGGCGTTTGTTTATCCATGGCCGCAATATATACCGTAATTAAGTTATCCGAGTCCAAGCATAACTAGGGACGCACCTGACTTTCCAAAATAGAAATTGTTTTATATACTTTTGGTTGTATCATAACTATATGCGCAACCTTATTCTATTATTCGCATTGATCTTTATATCCCTGCCCGCCGGGGCGGCTGAAAACCTGCCCGGCCCTTACCGGACAGAAATTCTGGAAGTCATTGACGGCGACACCGTACGAGCACGCATCCATATCTGGCTAGGACAGGATATAGAAACACTGGTCCGGCTGGACGGCATAGACACGCCGGAAATGAAAGGCCGCTGTACGCAAGAGCGAGAAAAGGCCACACAAGCCCGCAATACCCTGAAAAATATTCTAGCCGCACAACCTGTCGTTTATTTGCACGACATCAGCACCGGTAAATATGCCGGACGCATCGTGGCACGGATCGCACAAGCCGACGGACAGGATATAAGCACCTTATTATTGTCCCGCAATCT
>Ga0055584_100001064_pt1 | contig 26745 bp, 23 predicted proteins | sample OSDHelmetaG_FD_58716 | JGI IMG/M metagenome (GOLD analysis project Ga0055584, IMG submission 58716) | Pelagic marine sediment microbial communities from the LTER site Helgoland, North Sea, for post-phytoplankton bloom and carbon turnover... | ecosystem: Environmental > Aquatic > Marine >...
TAGCGCTCCGGTCGTCATTAATGCTGCAGGAGCCTGGGGAGACGTGATTGCCGACCTTGCCGGTGTCTCCAAACTCGGACTGCAACCGTTACGGCGGACCGCCCTCACCTTCCAACCCGACGCGGGGATCGACTTCGCAAAGTGGCCCATCACGGTCGAGATCGCCGAAGATTTCTACATCAAACCCGAATCGGGCCTCTTGATGCTGTCACCGGCCGACGAGATTGCGTCCAACCCTTGCGACGCACAGCCCGAAGAAATCGACATCGCAACAGCCATTGACCGTCTCGAATCGGCGACCACACTTCGGGTTCGCCGGATCGAACACAAATGGGCGGGCCTGCGCACGTTCGCGCCTGACCGCACTCCCGTCGCAGGATTTGACCCCGATGCGCCAGGTTTTTTCTGGCTGGTTGGTCAGGGTGGATACGGAATCCAAACAGCCCCGGGTCTCGGCCAGGCCGCAGCGGCGTTGGCAGCGGGCAATTCCCTGCCATCCATTCTTGCCGACACCGGCCTCAACGCGACAGACCTGTCGCCAACGCGACTGCGTTAGCCGTCGCTGACCGGAAGGACGTAGTCCTTCATTTGTTGTCGCAACTCAGTCTTGAGCAATTTGCCTGTTGCGGTGTGCGGTAGCTCGTCGACAAAAACGACGTCATCTGGAAGCCACCACTTCGCGACCTTGCCTGCAAAGATCGACATCACCGCCTCCTTGCTCGGCTTAGCGCCTTTTGCAGGCACCACGACCAACAGGGGACGCTCGTCCCATTTCGGATGCGCGATCCCGATGACACAGGCTTCGGCGACGTCCGGATGCCCGACCGCAATATTCTCAAGTTCGATAGAACTGATCCACTCACCGCCCGACTTAATGACATCTTTGGTCCGATCGACAATCTGGATGTAGCCGTCCGGATCGATCGTGCAAACGTCGCCGGTTGAGAACCATCCGTCGTTGTCGAAGGCTGGGTCGCCATCGCGCTCAAAATAGCGCCGGGCAATCCAAGGACCCCGCACCTTGAGGGCGCCAAAGGCCTTGCCATCCCGCGGCAGTTCATTGCCGGCATCATCGACAATTTTCAGATCAACACCAAAGATCGCCCTACCCTGTTTTGCCGCCAAGTCCAGCCGCGCGTCACCCTCAAGCACATCGAGGCCAGGCTTGGGTGTGTTGACAACGCCCACCGGGTTCATTTCCGTCATGCCCCAGGCGTGGAGCAATCGCACGTCGTGCCCTTCTTCAAATTCCTGAATCATCGCCCGCGGCGCAGCCGATCCACCGCAAACCACCCGTTCGAGGTATGGAAGCGATAAGCCGTTGTCCCGCAGATGCTGGAGCAGCATGAGCCAGACGGTGGGCACACCGGCGCTAAGCGTGACGCGTTCCGTGTCCATCAGTTCATAGACGCTTTCGCCGTCGAGAGCTGCGCCGGGAAACACTAACTTTGCACCCGTCATGGCAGCACAATACGGGATGCCCCAGGCGTTGACGTGGAACATCGGCACAACGACCAAAATGGAGTCGCGGGCGCGTACGCCAATCACGTCACCCATGCACGAGGCGAACGAATGCAACATGGTCGAACGATGACTGTACAACACACCCTTTGGGTCGCCCGTTGTCCCCGAGGTGTAGCAAAGCGCTGCGGCGGTGTTCTCATCGAACAGCGGCCACCCAAAGACCTCGGATTCGCCGCCGATCAACGTCTCGTAGCAATGCACGGAGGGCAGCGTTGTTTCGGGCATGTGCGCCCGGTCCGTCATAATGACATAGGCGCGTATGTTCGGCAGACGAGGCGCAAGCTGTTCGGCCAACGCAACGAACGGCAGGTCCACGAAGAGCACGCCGTCCTGGGCGTGATTAACGATGTAGTCGATCTGATCCGGAAACAGACGCGGGTTGATGGTGTGGCAGACCGCGCCCATCCCCGACACAGCGAAGTAGACCTCAAAATGACGATAGGTATTCCAGGCTAAGGTCCCGACGCGCTCGCCCGGCGCGACGTTCAGGCCGCGCAATGCATTGGCAAGTTGTTTCATCCGCCGCACCGCATCGGCATAAGTGTAACGGTGGATCGTCCCCTCGGCCGTCCGTGAAACGATTTCGCGCCCACCGTGATAGAGAGCCGCATAATCGATCAAGCCCGACAGCAGCAATGGTCGGTCCATCATGTCGCCGTGAAGCATAGAAACTCCTGATCGTGCCGGACGGTGCAGATCTCATTATGGGCCGCCTGCGCCACCGACCGCCAGCGTCACGGTTTTCTGCCATAGACTGGCGCCCCCTGCACTGCGCAAACAGCCCGCGTCGTGATAGACTTGCGCAAGTAACTCAGAGAGCCGGAGAAGAACCCCATGAAAGTCATCTTTGTTCAGGTCAAATGCGAACCCGGCCAGGCCTATGATGTGGCAACAAAGATCATGGATGATGTCGAAGAGGTCGGAGAGCTCTACTCCACATCAGGCAAGTTCGACCTTATGGTGAAGTTTCACCTCGATGACGATACCGACATCGGACACTTCGTAACGGAACGCGTCCAGAAGGTAGCCGGTATCAGAGACACCTTTACCACCATGACGTTCAAGGCGTTCTAGGCCGCAGCCTCTATCAGCTCGACCAACCCGTCGACGGGGCGGATATCCGCAAAGACCTGCCCGATCGTCCGCAGACCAGCAAGGTGATCCTCGGGTGTCCGTGCGCCAGCCGCGTCGTGCGGCATAAACACCTTGAAGTCCAACATCATCGCGTCCCGCGCGGTTGATTCGGCACACATGTTGGTCTGAACGCCGGCGACGATGACCGTGTCGATATCTTGCTCACGTAACATCCACTCGAGATTGGATGACGTGCGAATGAGGGCGCTGTAGCGCTTTTTTTCGACCGTCAGGTCCGCCGGTTGCACATCCAGAGCAGGATCGAGTTCGCGAAATGGACTTCCTTCGCCGATCGCTGCGAGGGCGCCCGATCGCTGGGATTCGGAAACGAAATGATCCAGATAGTTCGCCCAATAGTCTGGCGTACCCGGCTGACCGGTGACGTGCTGGACCCAAACAATGCGTCCACCCGCATCCCGCAGCGTACCCGCCAATCGGTTGATGGGGTGGATCACGGTTTGCGCCTCAGGGAAGTACCAGGGCCCTTCCGGATCGGTCCAGGCGCGTTGCATGTCCACCACGAGCAACGCGGTCTGCGCCGGAGCAACGGCATCAAATACGTCGAGACGGTCTCGACGACCGGACAGAATTTTCTGCAAATCGGCCGGAAGGTTTGTGCTCACGCCGAACCATTTTTCCGCAGCGCGGTCGTTGCGGCATCGTCGAGTGAACCCGCATCGTCGACCGCAACCCCATAGACTTCGCGTGCCGCGCCAACACTGACCAATCCAGCACGCACTTCGTCCGCCACTTCTGCAGGGTCGCGCTGGCGTGGATCACCGAAACCGCCACCGCCTGGCAATTTGGCATAGAGGCGCTCTCCCGGCGGGATCGTTTTCACAGACTTGCCCTCGAAGGGCTCCTGGCCAATGAGCCCAAAGGCGCCAGGCGAACCGGGCTGGCCGCCATGCCGGCCCCGGGCCGGATTGTCGAGCCGGTCGAACGTCGCAGCGGATACGGTGAAGGGTAGATTCGCGCGCGACTCCACCTCAACGACCTGAGCGAAGCCGCCGCGATACCGCCCCGGGCCCGCTGAGTCTGGGAGCAATTCCCGGCGCCGAAACACCAGAGGCGATGTCGCTTCGGTGACCTCGACCGGGATCGCTCCCACGCCCGACGGAAACGCCGTCGAATTCAAACCATTCTTGGTTGGGCGAGCACCAACACCACCGACACTCACACTCATTGTATTGAACGTGCCTTCCGCGTTGCCCGCACGAGTCCCGCCGGAAGCCGCAAGCACCCAAATCGATCCCGCACTTTCGGCCTGAACACCGCCTTCGATTGCCTGATCGAGGCATCCAAAGACAATGTCCGGGAGCATCTGACCTACGACATGGCGCGCCGTCACGGGTGACGGGCGTGTTGGGTTTACGATCGAACCCGCTTCGGCCTCCACGATCATTGGGGCAAGCGAGCCTGCATTGTTGGGTATCTCCGGGCCAATGATGCATTTCAGCCCAAAGATCGAATAGGCGTCGGTGTAGCACTGCGGCGAATTGATTCCGTACCCGGAGGCCGGTGATGAGCCGGCATAGTCGAGAACGATTCGTTCATCCTCCACGGTCATCCGCAATTTGAGGCGAACCGGTTCTTCATACCCGTCCAGCGTCATTTCGGCGTCGTAGTTTCCGTTCGGTACGCGGCCGATCGCTTCGACCATGGCTTTGTGCGAATTGACCAATATGTGCTCGGCAAGCTCGTCGATGGAACCCATCTCGAACTCACGCATCATGTCGACCATGCGACGGCAACCGGTATCGTTGCACGACACCAGGGCGAGCAAGTCCCCTTTGACTTCGATCGGTTCACGTACGTTATTCGCGATCAGGTCCATCAGTGGTTCGTTGAGTTCGCCACCCTCAAACAGGCGCATGTGCGGAATAAAAATCCCTTCTTCAAAGACGCTGCGGGCATCGGCCGTGAACCCCCGACCGCCGACATCAACCAGGTGACAAGTTGACGCCAACAAGGCGACCAACCGGCCATCGAGAAACGCCGGTGTCACCACCACGAAGTCGAAGAGATGGCCCGTTCCCTTCCATGGATCGTTCGTGGTGTAGACATCCCCCTCTTTCATTTCCTCAATCGGAAACCGTTCGAGGAAATGGGCCACGGCGGCCGCCATCGAGTTCACATGTCCGGGCGTGCCGGTCACGGCTTGCGCGAGCATGCGCCCTTTGAGGTCGTAGACGCCGGCCGAGAGATCACCAGCCTCGCGTGCCACCGACCCAAAGGCGGTACGCAGCAATGCCTGCGCCTGCTCCTCGACCACTGAGATTAGACGGTTCCACATGACCTGCATGTGTATCCGTGCGAGCGGGTCGTCGGTCATGCCGCCTCCGTACGTTCGATATGTAAGTAACCGCGCTTATCGACAGAAACCTGCCAGCCCCGGTCGACAACCGTCGTCGTGTCGTCCTCCGCGACAAACACCGGCCCATCGATGGTTTGGCCGATCGCTAGGTCATTGCGCCAGTACTCAGGAATCTCTGCCGCCTCGCCACGGTTCGGTTCGAACAACGCGCGAGCGCCAATCGGCTTCCCGGCGTCACCTGTGGTTTCACCGGTAGCTCCAACATCCGCAACATCAACCTGCGATGTAACGGTGACCGACCAGGTCAACGCTTCCACCACCATATCCGGGATGATCAACCCGTAGTGGGCACGATACTGTTCCTCGAACGCCGAAATCATGCCGCGCACTTCTTTGTCGCCGACCTTGCCGAGCGGCACCCGAACCGTGAGCTCATGCCCCTGCCCGACGTATCGCAAATCAACTTCTCGCGTGACGTCGAAGTTTGCACCCGGCGCACCCGGGCTCACGATGTCGCGCGCCTCGGTTTCCATGTCCGTCAACATTGTATTGATCGGCGCGAGGTCGGCGTTTGCCAAGTTTTGCTGTTGGCTCCGAACGACTTGATAGGACACCGGGGCCCGCAGGAACCCGATGGCCGAGCCAACCCCGGCGCCTTTTGGTACGACGACGCGGCGAATGCCGAGTTTGGTAGCCAGGCGCGTGGCATGCAGCGGCGCCGCACCCCCGAAAGCAATCATCACGTGGCGATCAATAATCCGGCCGCGCTCAATCGCGTGGACCCGCGCCGCGTTGGCCATGTTTTCTTCGACGATCTCGCTGATTCCCGCCGCCGCCCATGCGTCACTGAGACCAAGTGGTTTCCCGACCGCCTCCGCCACCGCGGCATCGGCTTTGGCTGGGTCCAGTGAAAAACGGCCGCCAGCGAACTGTGCCGCGTTCAATCGACCCAAAGCCAGGTTGGCATCGGTCACAGACGCGTGCGTTCCACCACGCCCATAGCACGCCGGCCCCGGTTCCGACCCCGCGCTGTCAGGACCCACGGTGATGCGCTGCATTGCATCGACCCGCGCGATAGAGCCACCGCCCGCACCGATCTCCACCATCTCAATCACCGGGATACGAACCGGCCAACCACTGCCCTTGAGGTTGCGGTAGGCCCTGGCCACCTCAAAGACACGCGCCCGCTCCGGTTCGCCGTCGGCAATCAGACAGATCTTGGCGGTGGTACCGCCCATATCGAACGACAGAACTTCGTCCAAGTCGGTCTCACGAGCAATATGGCTCGCCAGAATCGCGCCGCCCGCTGGGCCGGATTCAACTAGGCGAATAGGGAGTCGCTGCGCGGTCTCCAGCGTCGTCAATCCGCCCCCCGACATCATCAGCAATAGCGCGCCATGAAACCCTTGCTTCTTCACCGCCGCCGACAGCCGCCCGAGGTACCCAGCCATTAGCGGCTGTACATAGGCATTCGCGCAGGCCGTGGAAAACCGATCGTATTCACGAATCTCCGGGCTGACGTCGGCTGAAATGGTGATGGCGACGTCGGGCAAATGCGCCGCCAGGACCTCACGCGCGCGCCGCTCATGGTCGGGGTTCACGTAGGAATGCAGAAAACCAATCGCGATCGCCTCGACACCTTCCGCCTTTAGCGTCGGTACCATGGTTTCAAGAGCCGCTTCATCGAGACCGGTCAAGACCGATCCGTCCGCGGCCATCCGTTCAGTGACGGTCAATCGGAGATGCCGCGGCACCAGTGGCGGCGGCCGGTCCATGAAGACGTCGTACTGTTCGAAGCGTTTTTCGTATCCCGTCTCCAAGACATCCCGAAATCCTTCGGTGGTCACGAAGGCCAGGGTCGCGCCTTTACGTTCAATCAGGGCATTGGTCGCCAAGGTGGTGCCATGCAAGAAAACATCGACATCGGCAATCGCCTTACCCGCTTTTTCGAGCGCCACCGCGAGGCCATCCAGAACGCCCTCCTCAGGTGCGCGCGGCGTCGTCAGAACTTTCGCGGTGTATCGGGCGGTGCCGTCTTCGACAGCAACATCGGTAAAGGTACCGCCAATATCGGCGGCAACACGCAACAGCGCTTCGGGGGGCTTGGATGAGGTCATGCTGGATTCAATCGTGAGAAAAGCACTCGTAACTTAGGCGATTGGGGCACAAATGCACACGCCCTGATACAGTCAGACTTGCCGCGAAAGGATTTGACCTGTGCCGATCACCAGAGACGACTGCGTAATGCGCGACAACACCGATCCGCTGGCGGAAATCGGCACACGGTTCATGCGGCCTACCGGTAGCGGCGATCGCTCGCGCATCTACATGGATGCAAATTCAATCGGGGCGCCGCCCCGTGACGTGCTCGATCATTTACGCCATACCGTCGAGGAACATTGGGGTCTCGCCCGCCGCCGCAGCTGGGGCGAAGCCGGCTGGTTAGACGCCGCCTCCACATTGGGTGACGGCATCGCGCGGATTGTCGGCGCCGAGCCCGGCGAAATCGTAGTCGCGGATTCGACAACCATCAATTTGTTCAAAGCCATTGTCGGCGCAATGCACTTGCGACCTAATCGTACGAAAGTCATTTCCGAAGCGGCGAATTTCCCCACCGACCTCTACGCCGCACAAGCTGCCATCGACTTAACCGGCGGCAAACACAACCTCGTTCTCGCAGCGGATGGCCAAGATAGCGACGACGACGTCTGCGCCTTGATCGATTCCGAGACGGCCGTCGTCGCGCTCAGTCTTGTCGACTACCGCACCAGCCGACGGCGGGATATGGCCAAGATATCGGCCGCGGCGAAAGACGCTGGGGCACTCACGGTGTGGGACCTCTCACACGGTGCCGGAGCGGTGCCGATTGATCTCAATGGGACCGGCGCCGATTTCGCGGTCAGCTGCACCTACAAGTATCTCTGCGGCGGGCCCGGCGCGCCCGCATTCTTTTTTGTGGCCGCCCGCCACAACGACACGCTGGACCTTGGTCTCAAAGGCTGGCTCGGGCACGCCGACCAATTTGCATTCGAACTGGGCTATCGCCCCGCAGCGGGCGCCCGTCGCGCGCTCATCGGCACACCGCCCGTCCTCAGCACTATCGGACTGCAGGCCGCCATGGCCATTTGGGCCGATGTCGACGTGGACGCAGCCGGTAAAAAACACGAAGGTTTGTCGAACCTGGTGCGCGACCTATGCGACCAAGAACTCGCCGAATTTGGCGTCAGCATCGCCTCGCCTCGCGACTATGCCGCGCGCGGCGGGCACATCGCGTTACGCCACCCCGGCGGCAACGCCCTTGTCGAGGCATTGGCCGAAAGCGACATCATCTGCTCGTTCAGGACACCTGATTCCATTCGATTTGGGGTGAGCCCGCTCACGACACGCTACGTCGATATCTGGGATGCAATCGAACGGTTCCGCGATGTCGTCCAAAAAGAAACTTGGCGCGATCCGAAGTTCAGCAAACGCAAATCGATCTAGGTCGGCGCTCGCAGCCAAGTTTCGTGGAGATGCAGCCAAACGACACCGCTGGGTCGATCACGATCGATCTGCAGCAACGCCGTCGATAGAATTACAGACTGTTCCTGACCGCCGTGCAGCCAGTGTTCCTGGTAAACCACCAAGGCACGGTCGCCGGAAACATCACGCACATCTTCGTTAGTAATCTGGATTGAAAAATCCAGGGTGCCCCGCTCACCATGGCGCTCACGGAACCGCGGCACCACGGTGGCTGAGGCCTCTGCCTCACCGTTTGGGTTGATGATGATGAACTCAGGGGCGAACGACCCTGCGAAGGCGGCAAACGATGCTTCGGTGTTGGGGATCGCGCCTGTCGTCCAGTCTGCGATGGCTCGGTGCAACCGGTGGATTTCTTCAATGCAAGTCGCGCCGATGTCACTCAAGACAAATGCGCCTCACGAGACACAATTCGTTTCTCGCGCAAAATGCCTTCGGGACGGAAGAGCAATGCCAGCGCAAGGATCAACCCGATCAATACGATCCGGACTGCGCCGGCCTCGGCATTGAGCGACGCCGGGAGGATCGCTCCGATCACTTGTTCGCTGAACGACCACAAACCCCAAACGACAAGACCACCAAGAAGCGCGCCCAGGTTGTTGCCGCTACCGCCAACAATCAGCATCACGAATATCTGGAACGTGAAGATCGGCAGGAAATCTTGCGGGCTCACAAACCCAATAAAGTTTGCTTGCATCGCGCCGGCTAGGCCCATGACAGCCGAGCCCACGACAAACGATTGCAACCGGATCGCAAAGACGTTTTTGCCTAATGCTGCCGCGGCGGTTTCATCTTCGCGGATCGCCCGCAAGACACGCCCCCAAGGCGAACGCACCATGCGCTCGAACGCCCAATAGACCGCTCCAATGATGGCGAGGCAAAGAATCAGATAGAGAATATTGTCCACAAGATTCGAATCGGAAATCCCGGACAACGGCTGTGGCAACGAGTACATCCCGTTGGGTCCGCGCGTCAGCGATTCGAAATTGAGCGTCACCAGTTGAATCGACAAAGCGATGCCGAATGTCGAGATGGCGAGAAAATCTTCGCGCAATCGCAACGTGACGAAACCAACGATGAGCGCCGCTACGCCAGACGTCACCATGGCGCCGATGAATCCGATCGGAAACCAAAGCCCAAGGCCACCGATCAATGTATCGGGGTATGGCGGACCGGTAAGGATCGCGGAGGTGTAGGCTCCGATCGCGTAGAAACCGACGATGCCGACGTTGAACAATCCAGTGAAGCCCCACTGAAGGTTCAAGCCCAGCGTGGTCAGAGAATAGAACGACGCAAAAATGAGAAAGAAGACGGCGACAGAGAGGTAGGATTCCATCACTCTTTCTCCCCAAGCAGTCCTTGCGGACGGACCAGCAGCACTGCAAGCATCACCATGAAAGTGATCGCCGCCCGATAGCCCGCGAGGCCCAACGACACCGCGATCGCTTCTGTCAGTCCGATAACCAACGCGCCCAAAATGGTGCCGTAGAGATTGCTCGCCCCGCCGAGGATTAGCGCCGCAAACATCGGCAACAACATGTCGAAGCCCATCTCTGGTCGGAGTTGGGTGTTGTGCGCCAAAAGCACACCGGCCACCGTCGCTAGCGACGCACCGATGATCCATGTCCAGCGAATGACCGCCCGCACATCGATGCCATTGATTTGCGCGAGCGTTGGGTTCTCGGATACGGCGCGCATCTGTCGCCCCATGGATGTCCGGGTCATGAACAAGAACAACGCGACAAACGCAATCACGGCGATGGCAATAATTGCGATGTCGTCGGGCACTACCTTGATGCCCGGCAGCAATTCGAAGGCCTTCGGAATAAAAAACGCATAGTACTGCGGCTCGCCGCCCGCAATGAGCGTGACTAGGTTGCGACCCATCAACGACAGACCGAAGGCCGCCATAATTAGTGTGATTCGTACTGCGTTACGATTGCGCAGCGGCCGAAATAGCAGCCAGTCGACAACGAGAACGACGATGCTGGTCGCGACCATCGCGAAGAGGATCGATAGCAACAACGGCCAACCAAACGCCACGGGACCCAGCGTCCCGATGCCCGCCCCCATCACGCCGACAAGCAACAACGCGAAATAGGCACCGATCGTAAGGATCTCGCCTTGCGCAAAATTGGCGAAGCGCAAAATGTTGTAGGTCATGCTGATGCCAATCGCCCCCAGCGCGATCAGCGCAGCACTCACGATTCCATCAGCAACAAACTGCATCATGAGCGGGCAAGCCTTGATTTGGCGCCGAGATAAAGCGCGCCGACCTCTGGGTTGTCGAGCAGCGACCGGGCATCGCCATGCACCTTCTGCAGTCCTTCTGCGAGGACGTAGCCACGGTCCGAAATCTTGAGCGCCGCACGCGCGTTCTGCTCGACCATCAAGATCGTCACACCGACTTCCTTGACCCGAATGAGCTGCGAAAAGACCACTTGGGCCAACTTCGGCGATAACCCCGCCGACGGTTCATCCAGCATGAGCAACACAGGGTCGGCCATCAACGCCCGTCCGACGGCCACCATCTGCCGCTGTCCCCCAGAAAGCTTACCCGCGGCGAGGTGCCCAAGGCGCTCCAGGTCCGGAAACAGATCCAGCACCCGGCGGCGTTGCTCAACGAACTGATCTTGATTGTGCAAGGCCCCCAGCGCGAGGTTCTCTTCAACCGAGAGGCGTGCAAACACGTTTTCTGTTTGCGGTACGTACGCGACGCGCTCGCGGATGAGTTCATGGGTCTCCAGGCCGGTGATATCGCGGCCACTAATCGTCACCGACCCGCGCGAAATCTTCAACAAGCCTGCGATCGCCTTGATGAGGGTCGACTTGCCGGCGCCGTTCGGGCCCAGCACCGTCACAATCTCGCCCTCGAACACTTCTAGGGAAACACCGTGCAGGATCGGTAGCGACGGGTTGTACCCTGCCTCAACGTCGTGGACTGCGAGCATGGGATCAGGCACCGAGGGCCTCCTCATCCTCGTCGACCGACCCGCCGAGGAACGCCTCAAGCACCCGCGAATCGGTCTGCACCTCTTCTGCGCTGCCTTCCATCAAGAGTTTGCCGCTGGCCATGACGATGATCGGATGACACAGCGTCATCACAAGATCCATGTTGTGCTCAATGATCAAGAACGTGATGCCGCGCTTGTTGAGTTCTGCGATGCGATCCACGATCTCACCCAACAGCGTCGGATTGATGCCGGCCCCCGGCTCGTCGAGAAGAATCATCTTGGGGTCCGACATCAAGGCGCGACCTAGTTCGAGCAATTTCATTTGGCCGCCCGACAGATTGCCGGCGGCCTCTTCACCGAGATGCGTCAGTCCGAGAAATTCCAGAATTTCAATCGCCTTGTCGCGTAGCCGGCGTTCTTCAGCGCGGATCGCACCGAACCGGAACCAGGTGTTCCAGAACCGCTCGCCGATTTGACCCTGCGGTACCATCATCAGGTTTTCGAGCACGGTCATCCGACTGAACGGGCGGGGAATCTGAAAGGTGCGCACCAACCCCTGACGGAAGGTCTCGTGGGCCGACCAACTCGTGATATCGGTGTCCCCGAAGCGAATGGTGCCGCCGCTCGGCGAGAAGGCGCCCGCGACCATATTGAAGGTAGTGGTCTTTCCAGCGCCGTTGGGGCCGATTAGACCCGTAATGGTGCCCTGGCCAACCTCGAAGGAAACGCCGTCAACAGCCCGCAAGCCGCCGAAATCCTTCGCCAGGTCGGCAACCTTCAGCACCTTTTACTCACTTCTCTCGAAACGATGGCGCCACCCTCCCATTTGCGCCGTGACTCTCTATTAGCGCTGGCGGTATTATGGTTAATTCAGAACAAGTTACAAACGCTGCTTAGGTTTCCAGGGAGGATTTCATGAAAGCACGTACTCTATTTGCGCCACTCGCGGTGGCGGGCGCCGTCCTTGTGGCGTCGTCATTTACCACGACGACCGCGTACGCTCAGAACTGTAGCCACACCATTGGCGGTATTTTGTCCCTCACCGGTTCCTATGGCACTTTTGGTGTGCCGATTTCTCGAGTCGCGCAATTAGCCATCGAGCAGATCGAAGAAGCGCGGTCGAAAGTTGGCGTTGGTTGCAACCTCAAATATGAAGTAAGCGATTCGCAATCCCAGCCGAACGTCGCTGTCGATGCTGCGCAAAAACTGATCGACATCGAAGGCGTCCAAGCATTTGTTGGCCCGGTTTCATCAGGAATCACTGGCCCTCTGCTGACCTCTGTTACGGTGGACAAGGGCGCGGTCATGATCGCCACGGCCTCAACGTCACCAACCTTCACCCAGATGTCCCGAGAAGGGAAAACCAAGGGTCTCTTCTTCCGCACCCTCCCAACTGATGCTCTGCAAGCTGTAGCGACCGCCAAAATGGCGTACGAGGCAGGTTTTCGGAAGATTGCCGTCATTCACCTCAACAATGACTGGGGGAAGAACAACTACGCAGAATTCGCCACAGCGTACAAAGTACTTGGCGGCGAAATCGCAAACGTCGTGCCGTTCAACGCTGACCAACCGAGCTATCGCTCGGAGGTCAACAAGGCCCTTGAAGGCAAACCGGACGCATTGTACCTGCTGAGCCAACCCCAAGATGGTTCAAAACAACTGCGCGACTGGATTCGTTTTGGGGGTGCCCCAGGCTTGGTATTCGCCCAGGGTATGAACGATCCGGCCTTCGTGGAAACAGTTGGCGAAGACAACGTGAAGCAAGGTTGGTTTATTAGCCCCGCGTCGCCTGAAAATCCTTCGTTTGCCGCTGCAAACGCCGCTGCTCAGGCCTGCTGCGAAATTCCGATCGACGGCGGCCCTGGCCGAACGTCTGGCTATGACGCAGGTGCATTGCTTGCATTGGCCGCCGTCGCCGCGGACATCAAAGGCATGGAGGTAACCGGTGCCAACCTTGCAGTGCTTATCCGCGAGATAACCGGACCTGAAGGCGAAGTTGTCTACGCTGGGGTCGAGGGCTTTGAGAGAGCAATTAGACTTCTCAAAGACGGAAAAGACATCGCCTATGTTGGCGTAACCGGCCCAGTGACATTCGACCAGAACGGTGATGTCACATCCGCCTTCTCCGCTCAGCAATACCAAGGCGGCGACTTTGTAGAAAAGAAGGCGATCAGCTTGCAGGAGATTCTTGATCTAAAGAAAAAGATTGCCTCAATGTAGTCTATCGTCTTGACGAAGTTAGGAAACCGGCCAGACTTGTTCTGGCCGGTTTTTCTATGACCAAAAAACACCATCGCCTGGGTTTCATTATTCCCGCGATCAACGTGATCGCCGAGGATGACTACATCGCGCTCGCCGCCACCGATGTCGGTGTCCATTTCGCCCGCGCCGATGTCGACCCCAACCGCGAGGTCGCCGAACAATTCCAACAAATGATCGACGCGGCACCTGCTTTGGCCGCATCGATTGCTAAGGCCGGGATCACGGTCGTCGGTTTTGCCTGTACCTCCGCGAGCTTTTTCCAGGGTGAAGGTTCCGACAAAGCCATCGCCGAACGCATGACCGCGTCAGCGGGCGTGCCGACCTTTACCACCGCCACCGCTGCCGTCACCGCGCTTCAAACCATCAACGCCCGCACGATAGCGATCGCCACGCCCTACTTGTCATGGGTCTATGAAGCCGAGCGTGGTTTCTTTCAGCACGCGGGGTTTGACGTCCTCGCAATCAATGGCCTGGAACGACGCGGCGGCACAGACATCAACTCGATTTCCGACGATGAAATCCGGGCCTTGGTCGCGGACATCGACCAGCCAGAAGCCGACGCGATCTTCGTCAGCTGCACTGACCTCCCGGTTCTCGGATTAATCGACGAACTCGAACGCACCCATGGCAAACCGGTTGTGACCAGCAATCAGGCGACCTTCTGGGCCGCCGCCAAGGCCGACGGCGTCCCGACCATCACCGGATACGGCGCGTTGCTCAAAGATCATCTCTAGCATGCGCGTCCCCCAGGTCGACATCGCGCCGGGGTATCCGGTGAGCCAACTGATCAAAGGCGGCTGGCAAACCATTGGCCGCAAGGCAGACGCCGTCGACGACCTCCTCGACTTTGTTCGAGCGGGCATCACGACATTCGAGACCGCCGACACCTATGCCGGCGGCGAAGCCCTGATGGGCGCTTTACGCGCCGCCGCGCAAGCGCAGCTTTCCTCAGAACTCAGTCGTACCATCAAAATCCACACACGATTTACCGCACCGACCCGCGGTCCCGGGCCCAGCGCGCGCGACATTATTCAAAGCGTTGAACACTCGTTGCGGCAGATCGGCGGCGAGCGCCTAGATTTGGTTCAACTCCAATGGTGGAACCTCGAGGTGCCTGGGCTTGTCGATGCGGGGATCGTCTTGACCGACCTTCAGCAGCAGGGAAAGGTGGGACTCATCGGCGTCTGCAACTTTGGAGTTGAAGACCTCAAGAGGCTCTTGGATGCAGGCGTAACGGTGGCAACGAACCAAGTGCATTTCAGTTTGATCGACCGCCGGGCAGAAAATCAGATCGCTGCCTTCTGTGATACCCGTGGCATTGGCTTGATGATGTTTGCCCCCCTCGCCGGCGGGTTTCTGTCAGATGCCTGGCTTGGTGCGAGCGATCCCGTCGGCACCGATCGGCCGTTCAGCCGAGAGTTTCGGGCGTTGATCGATACGGGCGGTGGATGGAAACGTTTCCAACACCTGCTAACCACCCTCCGTGCCGTCGCCAACCGCTACAACCTATCGGTCGCACAGGTCGCTCATCGCTGGGCGATGCAATGCGGCCCGGGACAGGCCATCCTATTCGGCGCAACGACTGCCGACAGGCTAAAGGAAACCCTTGCCGTCTTCGAGATATCGTTGAATGACAATGACCTAGCGGAAATCGAGGCAGCGAACCTCGTGCGCTCACCCCTTGATATCGGCGAGATCGAACGTGCGCCGGACTCTCCCATGATGCGGGCGATCAAAGAACACGTCGACTAGGACGCAGCGGGCGTTTCCAAAGCGTTTTGGTTGTAGCGCATGATCCGGCCATGGCGACCTTCTTTATCGCGCTCAAGATCATAGCAATCGCCTTCGGGTCCCTGACGGCGCGACAACACCACGTCGAGCGCGCGATTATCGTCCGCATCAAGCGTGAACGAGAACACCTTGAGGTTTTCTTCGACGTGTCGCGCCGATGTTGCGCCAACAATAGCCGCACCAACGTTCGGTTGATCTAGAATCCAACGGAGCGCAACAAGCGCCACGGTGACACCGTGCTTATCGCCAATACTTTTCATCGCCCCAAGCAGTTCTTGAAACAGTTCCCAGCCACCAAAATCTTCGATGATCAGTTTGTATTTCGTCAGTGAACGATTAGCCATCGGCTCAAACGGCTCAGGCTTGCCGAGCCAATCCGCGGAAAAGAAACCGCCAGACAAAGTGCCGTAACACAACTGAACGATACCCTGGCTTTGGCTATAAGGGATCAATTCGGTTTCGGGCCGGCGATCAACCGGCGAGTATTGCGGTTGGTTGGTCGCGATTGGCACACCACCGTCCACCAACATCTTGAGCTGACGGGTGTTGAAATTCGAAACGCCAATGCGGGCAATTTTTCCGGCAGCTTGTAGGTCCCGCAAGATCAGTCCGGTATCGACGAACCCCGGCTTTCCATCAGGATCCCACCAGTAGTACTGCACGACATCCAGCCGCTCGACCTTCAAACGACGAATGGACCGGTCGATGATGCTCTCGACATAGTCGCGTTTGACGTTGCCCAGTTTCTCATAGTCCGGCACGAACTTGGTGTGGATCTGCACCAGAGGTGCAAGGCTCGGATGACTCTCGCGGAAATCGCCGATCATCTCTTCGACACCGGTGTAATGGTCCGCGCAATCAAACGTCGTTATGCCTTTCTCCACAAAGACCGCCATATCTTTGATCGCCTGTTCGCGATCAACATCTCCGTGGCCGCCGGCGAGGTGCCAACCACCCTTGATGAGCCGGGATATGTCGTAGTCCGGTGCGATCTGAAAACGTTCGACGCTCATGCTTTGTCCTTGTTGAGTTTGACCGCAGTTGTCTCGGAGTGACGAAAGGTCTGCTTCGCGAGGCGACTAATACGAAACTTCGATCCGCAGTTGGGGTCGAGACAAGCGACGTCGGTGTCTGTGGTCATCCAGTCGTTGGGGTCCGTCATGCGCTGCTTCGCTGGCAACAATGGCAGCAGAATCGACATCGTGTAGATCGACCACTTGACCCCCGGGGCCATTTCAATGTGCTCGCCGCGAAGAAAAAAATGATCGCCTTCCTTTGCGCCACACCAGCACGGGCGATCACCAGCCATCCATTCGACCTTTAGATCATAAAGCTCGAAGGAATCGTCGGTCACGAAGACAAGCCCATCTGGGCACACGCCGCCTCAAACAGCACACCGCCCTCTTCGGCATAGGTATCGAGGATCGAGAAATGATCTTGCTCTTCCAGAAGCAAGGCCTCGCATCCCAATCCACCAGCTTGCCACGCCGCTGCGTAGTCTGACTGCTGCCGCGCAAACTCCGGGCCTTCGTTCGTTCCAACCGCCATCGTCACCGCGCCAGCGACGGCAGGGATCGTAAATATCGGCGACAGCTTTCGCGCTTCATCCTCGGTCATGCGAAGCGTGTCGTTCATCGTTAAGTGACGAATCGGTTCAAGGTCATAAAGGCCGCTAATCGGGATCGCGCCTTTGATCATGTCTTCGGGCAGCGCCGGGTCCAGGCCCGCCCAATCGGTCGACATCAGCGTCGCCGCCAAGTGGCCTCCCGCCGAATGCCCCGAGACAAAAAGCCGGTTCGGATCAGCGCCCCATACCGTCGCATTGTTATAGATATGCGTGAGACATCGACGGACGGAGTCGACCAAGTTTGTCATCGTCACCGTTGGCGCCAGCGGATAATTGATGCTGATGAACGTCGCACCACGATCTACAAAGGTCGGCGCCATCCATTCGAAGACATCCTTGTCCTGCGAATACCAATAGCCGCCGTGCACGAAAACCTGGATCGGCGACCCGATGTCACCCCGAAACACATCGTAGGTTTCAGCAATCCCCGGTCCGTAGTCCACATCCAGCACAGTCTTGAGCGCCTTGCGCGCCGTCTCACTGTCCGAAACCCACCGCAGACGATAGTCGTCATAGTCTTTGATACGATGGCGGTGCGAATAGAGTTCGTCCAATTGATCCTTGGTATGACCGCCATAGACCAGATCGCTCATTTCTTCTCTCCCTGCCCTGGCGGCCAGTGACCCTTAAGCCGCGCCTCCAGCATGAGTATCTCCACATCATGAAACGCGCAGAGGCGTTTCCACCGGGCATCGCTCATGTCGCGCGGCCGCCAACCCAGCAACGTGACCATGCAGTGGTTCACGCCGTAGCCAAAATCCTTGCCGGAGACGACCTTCGCCGCCACCCGCATCGTAAGCTTCTCTGCGGTGCCGCCGACTTCGTATTCCACGACACCCGGTGTCCCCTCCGGCAAAACACGAAAGAAACTTTCTTCCCGACCATCCAGCAAGGAATGCCCGACATAAACACCCTCCGTCCCCGGCACGGGCTTGGTGTCCCATGTTCCAAGGGCCCAGGTCCCGACGCCTTCCGGAGAACGCAGGAAGGAAACCGCATCTTCAGGCGGCACGGCAGCCACAATGGTTGTGCTGTGGCAAAGCTGATCATCACTCATTCGGGCAATTCCAAGGCTTGGACGTTGTTCTTGGTCCAGAACTTTAGTGGGTTACAGCGCAGGGGCAAACGGGCGCGCCGGGTCCTTGATTGTTCCCAGCAGATAGCAAACAATCGCCGCCCTCATCCAACGGGAGGGCGTCCATGACCCGCAAGACCATTTTCTCCGGTACCAAATTCGAAGATTTGGCCGGCTATTCACGTGCGATCGTCGACGGACGATGGATATTTGTTTCCGGTACGTCGGGCCACAACGCGCAAACTGGCGCGATCTCTGACGATGTCGCCGAACAGACCCGCGAATCGCTCCGCACCATTGAAGCCGCCCTCAAAGAAGCCGGATCAGGATTTGAAGACATAGTGCGCATGCGCGTATTCGTCGCCGAGCGCGACTATGTCATGCCTGTCAGCGCCGTTCTCAAAGAAAACTTCGACAAGATTCGGCCGACCAATACAACGGTCGTTTCGGTTCTCGCCGATGAGAGCATGAAGGTCGAACTGGAAGTCACCGCCCTGCGCCCGGAATAGCACCCACGATGTCCTACCGCGTCGGGATCGATATCGGGGGCACGTTCACCGATTTCGCCTTGCTGTCTGAGGGCGATGGCCGCTTGTTCATTCACAAGCAACTCACCACGCCCGACGATCCCGCGCAGTCTGTCCTCTCCGGTGTGCCACGTTTGCTCGAAAAGGCCGGTGTCGCTCCGACCGAGATTGACGCCGTGGTGCACGGCACCACCCTCGTTACCAACGCCGTCATTGAGCGGCGCGGTGCCAAAACCGCCATGCTCGTCACCGAGGGTTTTGGTGACATGCTCGATATCGCGCGCGAACGCCGATACGACATGTACGACCTCACGATTACCTATCCGGAACCTTTGGTCCCGCGTGCCCTGCGCCGCGAGGTAGCCGAGCGCATGGGGCCGGACGGTGTGCCCCGGACGCCAATATCAGAAGACGACGTGATTACCGCGCTACAGGACCTCGTCGACCAAGGTGTTGGCGCGGTTGCGATCTGCTTCCTAAATAGCCCGGCCAACCCGGCGCATGAACGCGCGGTCGCAGAAATTGCCGCAAAGAACTTCCCCGACCTCTTCGTGTCGACGTCTTCCGACGTTTTCCCCTTCTTGCGAGAATACGAACGGTGGACCACCGCCACCATGAATGCCTTCACCGGACCCTTGTTCGATCAATACCTGGGACGGCTCGAAGACGGCCTGCGCAAGACTGGTCTGAAGGGCGATCTGTTCATCATGTCGTCGTCCGGCGGTACCGTGACACCCGATGTCGCGCGCCGTTTCCCGGTTCGTATGTTGGAAAGCGGCCCTGCGGCGGGCGTACTGCAAACCGCAACCCTGGGCCGCCAACTCGGTCGCCCGAATCTTCTGTCTTTCGACATGGGCGGTACGACCGCCAAGGGCGCCCTTGTCCGCAACGACCAGCCGCTCAAGCGGTATGAGATGGAAGTGGCACGGGTGCACGAGTTCCGCGCGGGTTCCGGGCTCCCGGCCAAAATTCCTGTCATCGACCTGATTGAGATTGGTTCGGGCGGCGGCTCCATTGCCGCCGTCGATGCCCGCGGCACCATCGCGGTCGGACCGCGCAGCGCCGGGGCGGTCCCTGGCCCGGCCTGCTACGGCCAAGGCGGTGACGACCCAACGCTCACCGACGCCAATCTGACCCTTGGCTATCTCGACGATGCGTTCTTTCTAGGCGGCGAAATGAGCCTCGACACCGCCGCCGCAAGCCATGCCATCGACAGTAAACTTGGAACACCTCTATCGGTCGGAACCTTACGCGCGGCATGGGGCGTCCATGAGTCAGTCAACGAAGACATCGCGCGCGCCTTTCGCAATCACGCCTCGGAGCGTGGTTTCGACTATCGCGCATGCGCGATGGTCGCGTTCGGTGGCTCTGGCCCGGCGCACGCCTGCCGCGTTGCCCGCAAACTTCGCGTTCCGACGGTGATCTTCCCCGTCGGCGCCGGCGTGATGTCGGCAGTCGGGCTGTTAGCGAGCCCCCTATCATTCGAAACCTTCCGCGCTGAGCGGCTCGATTTGGAAGTTCTGGACGACGATGCGTTCGCGCGCCGTTTTGAAGTCCTAGTTGATGAAGCCAAGGCTTTCCTCGGGCGATCCCCAGAACCGGGCGAACGCACGGTCATCCGTCGCCGAATCGACATGCGTTACCGGGGGCAAGGCTATGAAATCGAAGTCGATCTTCCCGATGGCAGTGTCTTGAATGACGTCCGCGCCCTCTTCACCGCAGCTTACGAACGGATCTTCACGAAATCCTTCCCTTCCGAATCACTCGAGATCACCAATTGGAAGATCGAAGTCTCCTTGGTCAGGGCAGCAGCCGACGCGGCCTATCATCTCGAAGTCGCTGCCGGCGAAAACGCGATCAAAAGTCACCGGCGAGCCTACTTCCCAGAACAAATCACCCCCCAAGACACGCCAGTTTACGATCGCTATGCGCTTTCCCCGGGGGACACTTTCGTCGGTCCGGCCTTAGTCGAGGAACGAGAATCAACCTGCATCATCGGCGTTGGCGACCAGGTCTCAGTTGATGCCGATGGCAACATGATCGTCACCGTCAGTGGCGGCGCGATCTGATGGAGGCGCAGGAATGAAACAAATTGACGCCGTCGACCTCGGGATCATGTGGGATCGGCTGATTGCGATTACCGACGAGATTCTCTTGTCGATCGTGCGGACGGCCTTCTCCGTCGGCGTTCGCGAAGCTTGGGATCTCGCCTGCGTCGTCTTTGACGAAAAGGGACGCAGTATCGCGCAAGCGACCCTGTCGATGCCGGCGTTCATCGGCACCGCGCCACTGACCATGCAGCACATGCTCGACAAGTTTCCGGCCGAAACCTGGAAAGAAGGTGATGTCGTTGTCACCAACGATCCCTGGCTCGGCACAGGCCACACGCCCGACATCTGCATCGCGCGCCCGGCCTTCAAGGACGGTACGCTCATCGGTTTCGTGATGACGATCAGCCATCTGCCCGACATCGGCGGCGTCGGTCTCTCGGTGATGAACACGTCCGTTTTCCAAGAAGGCTTGATGTTGCCGGTCACGAAGCTCTACGACGCGGGCGAACCGGTGGCTTTTCTGCACGACTTGATCGCCGACAATGTCCGCACCCCCGATCAAGTGTTCGGCGACATCATGGCCGACATCGCCGGCTGTACCGTCGGCGAACGCCTCATCGGCGAGTTCATGGACGAGCACGACATCCAAGACCTACGCGCTCTGTCTGACGGGATCATCGGCCAATCGGAAGCCGCAATCCGCAAAGAAATCGCCGCCATTCCAGACGGTACCTATGCCAACGAGATCGACGTCGAGACCGTAACCGATGCGGTCACTCTTGCCTGCCAGATCACCATCAAGGGCGATTCCGTTGCCATGGATTTCAAAGGTACCGGCCCGTCGGCCCAATACGCGATCAACGTGCCCTTTTGCTATACCCGCGCCTGGGCCACCTACACCATCAAGACCCTCACGACGCCGACCATTCCGAACAATCTCGGCGCATTGCTGCCCGTGGATGTCACCGCACCCGAGGGCACCATCCTCAATGCACAACGCCCCTCGCCCACCGGCGGGCGTCATTCCATCGGCTGGTTCATTGTCCCGCTGATCATGGGCGCCCTCGCCGACGCCATGCCTGATCGCGTTCAAGCGGATTCCGGGATGGCATCGCTATTCATTTGTCACACCAGCGCGTCAGCGGGCGAAGCCGGCTCGACGCAGTATTTTCTAGCTGGCGGCGTTGGCGCGATGAAGGGCCTTGATGGTCAGCACACGACGCCCTCGCCCACCAACAACGCCGTCGTCGCAAGCGAAGTGTGGGAGAACGAAACCGGCGTGCGGATCAATTACCGCCGCCTCCTCGCTGATTCTGGTGGGCCCGGCGAATTTCGCGGCGGCCTCGGCCAAATCGCCTCGCTAACCAACACACGGAACGACACCGTGGCGATCTTCATGTTCGGCATGCGCACGGAGTTCCCGGCGCGTGGATTCCTAGGCGGCAAACCAGGAACGACCCGGGAATTTCTCGTCGATGGCAAACCGATCCCGCCCAAGGGCCGGTTAGAACTCAAACCCGGGGAAACCTTCATGATCGCTGAGGCTGGCGGTGGCGGCTTCGGCGACCCAATACACCGCGACCCTGCCAACGTCTTGAAAGACGTACAGACCGGTGCCGTCAGTCTTGACGGCGCACAACGTGACTATGGCGTAACGGTCGACCTCGACAAAGGCACTGCCGTCCGCGCCTGAGTTAGCGCGCGGCGCGGATCTCCTTCAGTGCGTCGAGGAACTGGCGTACTTCGTCCGGAGAATTGTAGTGGCACATCGAGACACGCAAACAGTCCTCGATTCCTAGAGCCCCAAGAATATGGCCCGAATACCCGTCCGAAATGCGGGCATGGACACGAATGCCGCGTTTGGCAAACTCCTGGACGAGGTCGGGCGACTCGGTGCCCTCGAGGTTGAACGAGACGATTCCCTCGCGCCCCTCGAGCGACATTGGTCCAATCACTTTCACATCATCGAACGCTGCAAGGCCTTCGGTCTTGTCATCGCCGTTGAGCAATAGATCAATCAGCGCGGCCTCGTGGCGCTCCATTGCTGCCGTCCCTGCACGCATCGCCGCGCTGCGATCGGTGTCGTTGGTGTAGTGCCCGCCCAACCAACAGAAATAGTCAACGACCTTCGTTTCAGCGGCATAGAACGCAGGATCGCGCGAGCCCAGCTCCCAATCCTTGTTGGTCTTGCCTAGCATGTGTTCGTGCGGCACGTCGTGGATGCGATCATTGATCCAGGCAAATCCCAACGACAGTCGCGAGAACGCCTTGTAGGGCGAGAAAACGTACGCATCGACCCCATATGAGGCCACATCCATCGTCCCGTGCGGCGCGTGTTGAATACCGTCGACAATGATGTAGCAATCCGGCGCAACCGCGCGGATGGCTTTCGACACCGCGGCAAGATCGACCACGAACCCCGTTAACATGCTGGTGTGGATAATCGTTGCGATGCGGGTGTCAGGCGTCACCGCCGCCGCATAGTTCTCGGCGCTGACCGTTCCGGTCTTGGGGTCAAACGGCACTTCGATCCACGCCCGGTCGGTATTGGCCGCCCACTGCTTGGCCGAATCAAGACTCGCCGGGTGCTCCAACGTGCTCGAGATCACTGGGCCGGCCGGTGCTGACAGGGCGATTGACCGAACCAGCCGGTAGAGCAGTCGGGTGCCGGTCTCGCCGGAAATCACCTGCCCCTTGCCCGCGCCTAGCGCCTCAGACCCAAACAGCAAGTGCAGGTCGTCACGCCCGGCATTCAACACATCGGTCAGGTAGGCCGATGCCGCGTTTTTGCGCCCTTCCTGATCCGGCAGCGCCTCAATCGCGGCATTTGCCGCGAGCGCTTCTTTCAATTTGAGGGAGCCGCCGCCGTTCTCGAAGAACACACGCGGTTCCTGCAAGATTGGGCAGAAGTCGGTGTGATGGAAACGGTCCCGAATCTCGCGCATCAGATCAGGGGAAAAAAGTTCGGGGCGGGCACCCATCATTACTCTCCGTGCGGCGGTTACTGGCGATCAGCAGCCAATGATATATCATCGCGCCGGACGCACCGCGCGCATTTCTAAGGAGACAAAGCCCCAAAATGGCGGAACGGTCATTCAAAAAGGAAGTTGAAGCCCTTCGCCTCGGTGAGGGAGACACCTTTAATGGCGAGGGTATCCTCGCAGTCACCAAGGCGCTGTTGCAATCGGGTGTTTCCTACGTTGGCGGCTATCAGGGCGCCCCGGTCTCACACATGATGGATGTGCTGGAAGACGCCCAACCGATTCTCGACGATCTTGGCGTGCACTATGAGGGCAATGCCAGCGAGGCCGCGGCGGCCGCCATGCTCGGCGCCTCGATCAACTACCCGATGCGCGGCGCGGTCACCTGGAAATCGACCGTCGGTACCAACGTCGCATCGGACGCACTGTCGAACCTCGCCTCCGCCGGCGTCAAAGGCGGCGCTATGATCGTACTCGGCGAGGACTACGGCGATGGCGCCAGCATCATTCAAGAGCGCACCCACGCCTTCGCGATGAAGTCGCAAATGTGGCTGCTCGATCCGCGGCCCAATCTGCCGACCATCGTCAACATGGTGGAAAAAGGATTCGAGCTCAGCGAAGCCAGTAGCACGCCCGTCATGCTCGAACTTCGCATTCGCGCGTGCCACGTCTACGGAAGCTTTCCCACCCGCGACAACGTTTCGCCCGCCATATCGAGTAAGAGCCTGTTGCAAGAACCTGATTTCAACTTCGATCGGATTTGCCTGCCACCCTCCACCTACGTTCAGGAACGCCTGAAGGTCGATGTGAGAATGCCCGCAGCAATCAACTACATCCGCGACCAAAAGCTCAACGAGACCTTCGACGGCGAACTCAGCGATCTCGGCATCGTCATGCAGGGCGGTATGTACAACTCCGTGATGCGTTCGTTGAATCAGCTTGGCCTCGCCGACGCCTTTGGCAACTCGCGCATTCCGCTCTACGTCTTAAATGTCACCTACCCGCTCGTCCCAGATGAAGTTTCCTCGTTCTGCGCCGGCAAGCGCGCCGTACTGATCGTTGAGGAAGGGCAGCCGGACTACCTCGAACAGGCGATCCACGCGGTACTCCGCCGCGCGGACCTCAACACCAAACTCCACGGCAAGGATGTCCTGCCAATGGCCGGTGAGTACACCGGCGAAGTCATGCTGCGCGGGATTGCCAAGTTCGCCGAGGCGGTCGGCCACGCCACCGCGGTATTCGATGACGTCGGAACGACGGTCACCCAACTCGATCAAACCAAAAGCCGCGCGCGCGAGATCCTTGGCAAGGCCGTTCCTGCGCGACCGCCGGGTTTCTGTGTCGGCTGCCCGGAACGTCCAGTGTTCTCTGCAATGAAGCTCGCCAAGAAGGAGCTTGGCGAATTCCACGTTGCCTCCGACATCGGATGCCACACCTTCTCCACGCTCGCCCCGTTCAACATGGGTAACACGGTTCTCGGGTATGGGTTATCGCTGGCGTCCTCCACCGCCGTCAGTCCCAACATGGGCAAGCGCGTCGTCAGCGTCATGGGCGATGGCGGGCTATGGCACAACGGCCTGACATCGGGCGTTGCCGAGGCCGTCTTCAACAAAAGCGACGGCGTTCTGATTGTCATGGATAACGGCTACACCTCGGCAACCGGCGCCCAACACATTCCCTCAAGCCGCGCCGCCGAACGCGACGGCGGCCAAGATCGGATTCCGATTGAAGACACCCTGCGTGGATTTGGCGTGATGTGGGTCCGGACCGTGCGCACCTACAGCATCGACAAGGTGCTGAGCACCCTCAAAGAAGCGTTCACGACCGACGAAAAGGGTCTCAAAGTCATCGTTGCCGCCGGTGAATGCATGCTGGCCGTTCAGCGCCGCCTGCGGCCCACCAACCGTGACAAGATCGCGCGCGGCGAGCGAGTCGTGCAGCCGCGCTTCGGTGTGGATGACGAGGTCTGCACCGGCGATCACTCCTGTATTCGCCTGTCGGGCTGTCCGTCTCTGACGATTAAGCCAAACCCCGACCCGCTCCGCGATGACCCGGTCGCCCACGTCGACAACGGATGCGTTGGCTGCGGCGTCTGTGGCGAGGTTGCCTACGCGGCCGTACTGTGCCCGTCGTTCTACAAGGCAGAGATCGTCCACAACCCCAGCCTGCTCGATCGGGCATTGTCAGGCGTCCGGCGCACTGTCATCGGGATGCTGCAAGGCGGACGACGCGCGCCCGCGACACCTGCACCGGCGGAGTAGGCCGTGAGCGACGACCTACGTCCTATTTGCCTCATCATTGGCGCGCTCGGTGGTGAGGGCGGCGGCGTGCTCGCCGACTGGATCACCGAAGCCGCAACGGCGGAAGGCTATCCGGTCCAGCGCACCTCCGTCCCCGGCGTCGCCCAGCGCACTGGCGCGACGACCTACTACATCGAAATCTTGCCAACCAAATGGCAGGACCTCGCAGGGCGCGAGCCCGTTCTCGCGTTGTTCCCGAACCCGGGCACCCTCGATCTCGTCGTCGCCACCGAAATCCTTGAAGCGGGCCGCGCAATGGAGCGTGGCTTTGTCACGCCGGACCGCACAACGCTGATCGCCTCCACGCATCGGATATTCGCCATCGCGGAAAAGAGCGTGCCCTCGGACGGTCGTTACGACTCAGATCGCATCGTTGAGGCCGCCAAAGAGTTGGCACGGCAGCCTATCTTGTTCGATATCGCGGCCCTCACCCGCCACCACGGCGTCTCGCTCAACGCGGCGCTCCTCGGCATGATCGCTGCCAGTGGCGTGCTCCCCTTCGCCGAAACGGTGTATCGCGTTGCCGTCCGACGCGCAGGCAAAGCTGTCGATGAAAACCTGCGCGGGTTCGACATCGGCCTGGATGCGGTGCGCGAACCACCAAGCGACGATCCCGCAGCAGAAAAGCGTGCCTCGACCGGGTCGTCCCCACTCATGCCACGGGCATTGGAAGAGCTTCCCCC
>Ga0055584_100001065_pt1 | contig 26743 bp, 28 predicted proteins | sample OSDHelmetaG_FD_58716 | JGI IMG/M metagenome (GOLD analysis project Ga0055584, IMG submission 58716) | Pelagic marine sediment microbial communities from the LTER site Helgoland, North Sea, for post-phytoplankton bloom and carbon turnover... | ecosystem: Environmental > Aquatic > Marine >...
AGCTTTGCCGATGACGGACTGCACGTCCGTGGCCATCAGCTGGCCCAGGCCGGTCAGGAAACCAACAAAGCTGAAAATGGCAAGAAAGCCAAAAAAACCAGGGTTTCGCGGCGCACCCAACGCTTTATGCGGCTGTATGACCTCGATGGCGACGGCAAGGTAAGCCCCAAAGAGATCGCCAGCGACCAGTCACGCATCCTTGGTGCCATGGATCTGAATAATGACAAAGGCCTGTCGGTTGACGAAATGCGCCGCCGGGGCCGCAGCCTGCAGATCTGGCAGTCGGTAACTTTGTTCGATCTGCTCGACACTAATGGTGATCAGAAAGTTTCTGCCGCTGAACTCGAAGCCCCCATGCAACGCTGGTTCAAACGCTATGACACCAATGGCGATGGCGTCATGGAAGCCAGCGAAGTTCCGCAAAGCCACTGGCGCCGAGGTGGTCGCCGCGGACATGGTCGTCGATAACGCCATCGTCAACAGTGGAGAATTGGTCGTTGGACGGTAGTTCTCCCAAGAATTGGCCCACCCCCCGTCCCGGGCCCCGTGCGGGCGAGGCCGGCATGTCCGATGACATGCTCCTCGCCCAAATTGGCGCCGGGGATATTGCGGCCTGGGAAATAATTATCGAGCGGCATTTGCCCGCCGTCAGCCGCTATGCGGCCTATGTCCTTGGCGATAACGCGCAAGGTGAAGACGTCGCACAGGAGACCTTCATCCGGCTCATGAAAAAAGCTCAGAGCTGGGAAGCAAATGGTGCAGGTCTCAAGAGCTGGCTGTTCAGGGTAGCGCGTAATTTGTGTATAGATCAAAAACGCAAGAAACAGCCAGAACCAATTGAAAATGCTGATTTTATAATAGATCCGATTGATAACGCGGCAACGGATCGGCGTATCGATATCGCTAACACGGTAAAGCTCGCTTTGGCAGAGCTACCAGAGCGACAACAGACCGCCATTGTGCTGGTTCATTACGAAGGATTTTCGGGCAGCGAAGCCGCGAATTTTCTCGATATCTCGGTTGAAGCCGTCGAGTCCTTGCTGGCGCGCGCCCGCCGCAGCCTCCGCAAGGCGCTGCAACCTGACGCTACAGAATTACTAGGAGAAAGATGATGTCAGATAAAATCGAACCGATGACCCTGGATCGACTGCGAGAGCTGATTGAAGCCTATGGTGCCAATCCGGAAAGATGGCCCGAACAGGAGCGCGGCCTGGCGTTGGTGTTTATCGCGACTTCCGCGGAAGCGCAGGGCCTTCTTGAAGAAGCCGTAGCCCTCGATAGAGCCCTCGACGCCCTACCGGTCCCAGAACCGTCACAAGCACTCCGAAACGGCATCCTCAACGCCTTCACGCCGGCCAAACCGGTTGCGGCCAATGAAAATGACGGCTTGGTCGCGACCATCACGCGATGGCGGCCCCGGTCACACAGCGCCTGGCACAAGGCAGCGTCAGCTGCGGTTATGTTTGGTGTTTTATGTGGTGTTGGTGTTTCTCAGGTCTTTACCACGACAGGCTTGATCGTTATCGCCCAACAACCGTTCCCCCAGTTCATCCAGCCGATCCCTGAACAACCGCTGCAAAACGGTGTCGCCGCCCTTACCCTGGACGGTGAGATCCCCGCGATCCTGGCGAATACCGTGCTTCAGCCGGAGGTTACGAATGACGAGACCGGTGAGGACCCTGAAGTTCCCCTAACCTGACTTCGCAACTGAACTGGTTATTTACCGGTGTAGTTGGGCTTGCGTTTCTCGGCGAAAGCGTCGATGCCTTCCTTGTAATCCGCCGTTGAGCGCAGCTTCTCGTAGGAATGACCCTCGATATCCATCGCCACTTTGAGGCTGGTATCATAGACCGAATTCAACACGCGCTTGAGCGCCCGCAAAGCCAACGGACCCTTCGCATTCAAATTGACCGCATAATCTTCAATCAAAGCCGTCAGCGCCTCTGAATCTTCGGCAAATTCAGTGATTAAGCCCCATTCCTTGGCCTGTGGTGCCGGAATGCGTTTGCCGAGCATCACCATGTCCTTCGCGCGTGTCAGGCCAGCGATCTTCACCACACGAACACTACCGCCAGAGCCTGGCATTTCACCGAGATTGATCTCGGGCAGCGCCACCAGCGTTTCTTTGGTCGCGAGGCGGAAATCACAGGCCATCGCCAGCTCAAAACCGACACCAAAGGCATATTTCTCCAGCGCGGCAATAACCGGCTTGGAGCAGCGTTCCGGGGCGCCAATATTCCAGGCAAGATCAGACATACCGTCGAAGGGAATATCCGGGAAACTCTTTACGTCCCCGCCTGAGGTATAGGTGCCGCCCTCGCCGCGGATCACGATCACGCCAACATCGTCATCTTCATCCATCGCTTCGATAATAGCGCGGATTTGCGAACGCCCCCTATAGGACACAATGTTCAAGGGAGGCCGATCAAGAATCAGATATCCTATTTTCTTGTCGGCATCGACTTCGACTCGAAGCCCGTCCAGATCCTTTAACAAAGCGCCTCGTTCGGCCGCGTAATTCTTGGTCATTTTACTTTTTCCTTCACAACGTATTCTCAAAATTCGGCGACACAGTGTAATCCCCATCCCGAAGATGTCGCCGCAACAATTTGCCCGATGCCGATTTCGGCAAGGCTTCAACAAAAACATAGGCCCGTGGCCGCTTAAACCGTGCCAGGGTCGAGCCTGTACAAAACGCATCAAGCGCTTCAGCGGTGGCTTTTTCGGTGGCCGATTCGATAAAGGCAACCACCTTTTGTCCCCAACGCTCATCCGGCAGCCCGACGACGGCGGCGGCAGAGACCAGATCACACTCTGACAAAGTGTCTTCTACCTCTTCGGGGTGAATGTTCTCACCACCCGAAATGATCATATCGTCGATCCGACCCGCGAGATATAACTCGCCATCCTCGTCGAAATAGCCGAGATCGCCGGTGAAATACCAGCCATCGCGGATCGCTTTGGCATCAGCGTCAGGCCGGTTCCAATAGCCTGAGAACGCCTCGGGGCTCTGCATTGTTGCAATGACTTCGCCAATCTCATTTGGGGCCAAAATCTCGTCCGGTGCCGCCTTGCCATCGGTATCAGCACGCACCACCCGGATCATCTGATTAATGCCGGGCCATCCTGCCGCCCCGGGCTTTTTATCGAGATGATCACAGACGGTGAAAGTAAAAATTTCACTTGATCCATAATAGTTTGCCATAATTTCTGGATGTAATAGATCAAGACAGCGGCGCTCCAGTTCGCTAGTCATCGACATGCCGGCATAGGCGACATTCCGCACTGAAGAAACATCGGTTGCCGCAAAACTTTCTTGGCCCAGCATGTCATGGAACATGGTCGGCACCAGGAACAGTGAATTTACCTTTTCGGCTTCGATCAGCTGTAGCGCCGCGGTCGCATTAAACCCGCGCATATTGACCAAAGCCCCATTGATCATTGTCGAGCACAACAGAATGCGAATACCCATCGTATGGAACAATGGCATGACACCGAGCGCGCTATCACCAAACTGATAGCGGAGATGGGCAATAACCGAAGCTGCCGCCGTGCGTTCTGCCCGGTGCGAGCGCGGCACGCCTTTTGGCCGTCCCGTCGTGCCTGAGGTATAAAGCATCAGGCAAATTTCACTATCTACTGCATCGGCGGGGCCTTTTACCGGGTCGAAAGCCAGCAACTCATTAAAGCTAGCCCCGGGCAGTCCCTCCCCGACGCAAATCAGGATATTGTTAGAGATATGGCTATCCGCCAAAGCGGTTTGGACGGCATCTCCCGCCGCGTCATCGAAAGCAATCAGGGCGGGATCGGCATCGCCGAGGACAAAGGCGACATCATCCGCTGTGGCGCGCCAGTTAAACGGCGTGAAGACTGCCGCCAGCATCTGACAGGCCCAGTACAAGGTCGCCATCTCATAGCGATTGGCCATGATGCAGACCAGCCTGTCACCCCGTTTAAGCCCCATCGCCGACAGACCACCGGCAACGTGCCGGATATCTGCCTGCCAGGAGGCAAAATCGCGACGGATCTCGCCATCAACAAGGGCTAAAGCGGTTGGTTGACGGGCAACCGCAGCGTCAAAGGCATTTCCGAGGTCCATTGGCGTGTTTTGTTGCTGATCCAGAGTTACGTCGTTTGCGCGGTACCGGTGACTTTGACGAACCTGTCCAGCATGCCATCGAGCATTTTATCAAGATCACCGTTCTTGAGACCACCGTCGTCGTCAAAGGCCTGATTGGCCTGTGCCAGCGAGAAGCTGTCCCCGGAAAGCCATAGCCCCATAAAGGACAATGCCGGACGAAGGGCGATCAGACCACGAGCCCCTCCAACCAGGCTGGGGGCCGCCGATGCCAGGAAACAGATCTTGCCGATCGTGGGATAAGGCCGAATCCGCGATAACCAGTCAATCGCGTTCTTCAAAGGCCCGGGTACCCCGTAATTATATTCAGGCGAGACAATGACAATGGCATCAGCAGCCGTAATCCGGTTCGCCAGTTTCTGCGTGCCTGCAGGAATCCCATCCGCCGCTTCAACATCGCCATTGTAAAGAGGCATGTCGAACTCACTGAAATCCGCGAAATCGACTTCCGCCCCAAGGACATCCAGCTTGCCGGAAATTACAGTGGCAAGTTTCTTGTTCACGGACTCTTTGCGAAGCGATCCGGCAAAAACGAGTATACGCATCGAACTTTCTCCCTTTCGAAATATGAAGTTGCTGCACCATAATCGTCCGGACGCACAGGGTCCATGGCGGTTGCGCTTTTGATCCATCTCATCGGCGGCTATGATAAAATACGATGACTGATATCCAGATAACCGAAATTACCTCAGATGAAGACATGGAGGCAGCGTTCCACATACGCCGTGTTGTGTTTTACGATGAGCAAAAGGTCGACCCGGAAGAAGAATTCGACGGGCTGGATGCTTATTGCCGACAATATCTCGCCCGATATGACGGACGCATTGTTGGTACGGCCCGGCTTCGACAAGACAGTCCCGAGAAAACCAAAATCGAGCGCGTCGCCGTCCTGAAGGAGGACCGCGGCAAAGGCATTGGCCAGGAGCTTATGTTTCGGACGATCAACGATGCCAAATTAGACGGCACCGGAACCATCGCTGTTCACGCGCAATGCCATGCCCAGACATTTTATGAGGCGCTCGGCTTCGTACAGATCGGAGAGGAGTTTGAGGAGGCCGGTATTCCGCATGTTTATATGGAATATCAGCCTTCACCTTGTGCACCCGAAAAAGCACCGTAAACTACGGGCACAACAGGAATAGAGCCAGATGCGCATTATCGAAGAATATCTCGCCCCCAAAAACACCGGCTGGGCGACCGAAATGAAGGCCGGACAAGTACTCCGGCTCACCGCGCGTACGATCATCGATTTCGTTGCCTTTGATCAAAATAACTACGGTGAAGCCTTTGACCAAGCCCCGACCAAGGAAGCCAGCAACTGCATCTATCTGAAAAGAGGCCATCAGATGCTCTCCCGACGCGGTGCCCCCTTGATGACAATGATCACCGATGAATTTGACGGCATCGGCACACACGACATGCAGTTTGGCATGTGTGGCCGTTCTCGCCATAAACGCGCCAAGGAAGAGGGTCGCCTTGGTGAATATCTTCATGGTGACAATATGGAGCTGCCAGACCATGGTTGTTCGGAAAACCTCACATGGGCGCTGGAACCGTGGGGTATTCCGTATGAGAATATCCCGAGCCCGGTAAATTTTTTCCAGAATATGGCGATAGACCAACAGACAAGCTGCATGAAACGCACCCAGATTCGTCCGGAAAAACCGGTAAATCTGGAATTACAGGCTGAACGAGACCTGTTAGTTGGATTCAGTGCCTGCCCCGATATGGCTTCAAAGACCCGGGGTCTCGAAGTTAAAGCGACCGTTTACGAACCGTAATCGAAATTAAAAAATTGGAATTTCATCCATGAATGTTATCACCGAAGAAACCGTCTCACCGCAAAAAGGCTGGATGGGAAATATCGATAAAGGGCAGATATTGCGGATAACGGGCCGTAGTGTCATCGATTTCAACGCCTTTAAGCGCGACGACATTCGTGAATATTTCGATACGGCGCGCACCCGTATCTATAACCTCAACATGTACCCGACCAAGGGCCATCGGCTGTTTAGCAAGCAGAACAACCCCATGATGGGGGTGCTGGAAGATGGTTTTGCCGGTATTGGCCTGCATGACCTGCAATCCGGCCATGGCTGCGCCGACGGAATGCTATCGGTCCTCTCCCCTCTTGAGATGACCTTCGAGAATTTGCCCGATCCGATGGGATTATTTCGCAATCTCGACATCAGTCAGGACGGTCGCATCCGCCCCAAACCAAAGGGCCCACCCGAGCCAGTCGCCATCGACCTCGAAGCCGAGATAGATCTGATCTGCGCCATCATGAACTGCCCGGCCTCTGAGACATCCGCTTCAGGCGCCGACGCAACAATTACCATTATACAGCCCTGACCGGCCGGTAAGGAGAAAAGACATGAAAATTATCAGTGACGAATTTGTACCGGCGAATAGCGGTTGGGGCGCCCCAATGCAAAAGGGCCAGGTTTTACGGCTTACCGCCAAGACTATTATCGATTTTGCCTGCATCAATCTGCACAATCTCGATGAACGGTTCGATCAGGCCCGCACCAAGGTCTACAATATGAAGCTTTGGATATCGACCGATGATGTGCTGTACAGCAAGCTCAATAATCCGATGATGACCATCATCGAAGACCAGTTTGCCGGTCAGGGCTATCATGACCTGCAATACGGCACCTGCTCCGGGCCGCGCTATGCCCGCGCCAAGGAAGAAGGCCGCTTAAACCAGTATCATCATGGTGATGCTATCCCGATTCCTGATCGCGGCTGTTGGGAGAATTTGATCGACGGATTTAGCCAGTGGAACGTTCCGCCGGAACTCATTCCCAGCCCGCTCAATATCTTTCAGCATGTCGATATCGATACGGCGTCTGGCGAGATTCAACATACGCCCAACCGGCCTAAAGACCCGATTTATGTCGATTTTAGAGCGGAAATGGATTTGGCCGTTGCCGCCAGTGCCTGCCCGGATTTGGCTGCACCGGAATTCGGCCAGCCCATTCAGGCGATGATTTACGAACCTTAATCGAAGGCGGCTGCCGTCCGCCGGGCAAAGGTCTCAAAATCGGTCGGCACCCGTCCAAGAATCCAGCCGAGCGCCTTGTCACTGCCGACCAGCCCATGCATGTCATAATAGGGAAACATCTTCGCCATGGTCGCCAGGGTGAAGTCACTGAACCCAAGCGCCCGCCCATGATCGAGGAATTCATCTAAAGGTTCTTTTTCGGCAACAATATCCTTACCGAGAATGGATGACAGTATCTTGGCTTTCTCTCTGAGAGATATCACCGGCCCGGCGATCTCAAACATGCCATTGGCGAAGCCGTCATCGGCAAGCACTTTTAACGCGGCTTCAGAAACATCTTCGAGATCCACCAGGCTCATCGGCGCGTCAATATCATAGGCCATGCGGTGAACCCCGGTTTCCGCCATCTTTTCCCAGGCTGGCAGCATATTCTGCATATAGGAACCGACCTGCAGGATCGTGAAAGACAGTTTAGAATTCAGGATCGATTGTTCGACGAAGTGGCGTTCCCAATGATGCGGCAAGGCCTCTATCTGTGTGTGCAACACCGAATGAAACACCAGCCGCGACACATTGCACGCCTGGCAGGCAGCAATGATATTATCGCCATTCAGACGCTCGTTTGGATCCATATTTGGCGCGATGTAATAGACTGCATCGACCCCGTCGGCGGCGTATAATACATCTTCGGAAATGGCCAGGTCGCCCGTGATGGCCTCTGCCACTCCTGCCGCTTTGACAGCTTCCAATGAGCTATTGCTGCGTACCATTGCTCGAACATTTTGCCCATTGGCAACGAGTGCCTTCACGATAGCCTGGCCGGTTTTTCCAGCAGCACACGTAACCAAAATCATTGGCCAACCCTCTCAATCAATTTTTTTCAGACAATAACGGGATTCTTTAGGACGAACACCCACTTAATTGCGCGTTCTTTCCAACCCAATAATACCAAAAATAAAATAGTGTCACCACTTTATTTATTACTCTATGACGCAGCGCATTTTAGGCTTCAACCTTTTTTCAACCAATATTCTATAGCCTCTGGCGACTTTAATAAAAATCGTTGGTTGGAGAGTGTGAAATTCCGGCAATTGCGCGGAAAACTGGGTTTAATCAATCAACAGTCGAAAACCTCGCGCTTTCGGCTGCTGTTGACGCACGCCTGTCCGGCAAGGCTGAAAAAGCGGAGAAACATGTAAAACTGGCGCTAAAACGTTTTCCAAATGATCCGGATACTCTGCACCCGGCCGCTTTCATTGCCCATGACCGGGGCCGAATGAGCCGTGCCTTACAGCTAATAGAAAGGGCCGCTGACTATTCCCCGCAATCCGCCCCGATTCTCTGCGATATGGGACTTCTTTCTAAGAATGCCGGCGACAATGATAAATCTATCGCCTGTCAAGGGCGTGTTTGCAGCCTGGTTCCGGAGTCGGCGCGAGCCTGGTCTAACCTGGGGACGGCGCTCAATGCCGCTGGTCAATTTGAGGAAGCGCTTCGCGCCCTGACCCGCGCCATAGACATCAATCCCCATGAACCAGAATTCCATTTCAACCAAGGAAATGCCTATCTCGGCAAAGGCGACCTCAATCCGGCAATAGCCGCCTATGAACGAACGGTTGAACGTGCGCCCACCCACCTGAAGGCCTATATCAACCTCGCTTCAGCCCAGAAAGATATCGGTCGTATATCGCACGCTTAAAAAACCCTCGCCGCCGCAGCACAACAGGCCCCTTCACACCCTGATGTGTTGTGGAATGAAGCGCTGTTAATGCTTAGCCAGGGTGACTATCAAAACGGTTGGGCAGCCTACGAGGCACGCCGCTCTATTCCGGGATTCGCTATTCGACATCAGGATAAGCCAGGCTGGTAGGGCGACGACCTCGAGGGCCGCAAGCTGTTAATCCATGCCGAACAGGGGTTGGGCGATAGCCTTCAGTTCTGCCGGTATCTCGAACATTTTTCTAAAAGCGATATCGAGTTTGCCGTCGAACTACCCAACCGCCTGCTGCCGCTTCTTTCCTGTTTACCAACCAGCGACCACCATATTGCGGCGGGGAAAAACACCCGTTTCGACCTTCAGGTCCCGTTAATGTCTTTGCCCTTTCTGACGGGGCAACCCAAAAGCTTCGCCCAACCCACAAAGGCCTATCACGACAACCTCGTAGCCGATTGGCGTAAACGCCTTCCCACCAGCGGCAAGTTCCGCGTTGCCATCTGCTGGCAAGGCAATCCCGACTACCGAACTGACGCGAACCGCTCAATCCCCATAAAGGCTTTCTCACCTGTCGCCGCGCTACCGGAAATCCAATTGATCAGTCTGCAGCAGGGAGAGGCTGCTAAAGAAATCAACAGCCAATCCTGGGGATCAAACGTCCTGTCCCTGGGAAATGACATTGATACGGACTGCGCCTTTGTCGATTCCGCCGCGATCTTGAGTTCTGTGGACCTGCTGATCACCTCGGATACCGCCATGGCCCATCTTGGCGGCGCGCTGGGTGTTGAGACATGGCTCGCCCTGGCTTTCGTGCCGGACTGGCGCTGGAGCCTCAACGGTACAGCGACCCACTGGTATCTATCCATGACACTTTACCGGCAAACACAGCATGGCGACTGGTCCGATGTTTTTGAAAGAATGACACACGACCTAAAGGAGCGATTCTCATGAGTGCGCAATTAAAACCCCACGCCGACAGCGTGGCATCAGTTCGGGTGGAGATATCACCCGGAGAGCTGATCGATAAAATTACTATTCTGGAAATCAAGGAACAACGCATTCGTGACAAAGCCAAGCTCGCCAACGTTCGTCGCGAACTTGAAGCGCTTTGTGCGGTACGCAATGCAACGATTGGTGAAAGTAGCGAGCTGGACCGCCTGGCAACCGACCTCAAGGCGATCAATGTTAAGCTCTGGGATATAGAAGACGAAATTCTCGATCGTGAACGCGACCTCGATTTCAACAAGCGGTTCATCGCCTGTGCCCGCGCCGTCTATAAAACCAACGACCGGCGGGCCGAACTAAAATACCAGATTAACAAATTTCTCGGCGCGTCGATTACCGAAGAGAAATCCTACCCGACTTACTAGCCGGGCTATTCGTCGGCGCTGCCTTCCTTTTCCTGAAAATCGAGTGATACCGAATTCATGCAATAGCGCTGGTGGGTCGGCGCCGGCCCATCGGGAAACACATGCCCGAGATGCGCGTCACATTTCGCGCAGATGACCTCAGTGCGTTTCATAAACATTGCCCAATCTTCCTTTAGCTCAACAGCCTCCTTTGACAGCGGCGCAAAAAAGCTCGGCCAGCCGGTTCCGGAATTGAACTTGGTCTCGGAATCAAATAGCGGGTTGCCACAACAGGAGCAGTTAAAGGTCCCGACACCTTTGAAGTCGTTATATTTGCCAGTAAAGGGCCGCTCGGTACCCGCCTCGCGGCACACGTGATACTGCTCCGGCGTCAACTCGGTGCGCCATTCTTCATCGGTTTTCTCTATCTTATCGGTCATATCTTCTACTCCAGAAATTCAAACTCAATGCTGCCGGAAATACTCGGACAGATCAATCATCCCCCCGTACCCGACCACGATTGCTTTTGATATTGCTATGACGGCGTTTGCTATCAAGGCGGCGCATTTTCACACTCTTGCTAACGCGGGTCGGACGTCGAAACTTTGGTCGATGCAAAGCCGCTCTTAGCATTTCAGATAATCGTTCAATCGCGTCTTCCCGATTTCGTTCCTGTGACCGAAAGCGCTGCGCCGTGATGACGATTTCGCCTGCCTGGGTCATGCGCTGCCCGGCTATCTCGCGCAATCGGGTGAAGACATCTGTTGGAATTGTTTTGCAATTAGCTGCATCGAAACGCAGCTGCGCTGCTGACGAGACCTTGTTAACATTTTACCCGCCCGGTCCCGAGGCACGGATATAGTTGAAGACCAGCGCGTCCGCCGGAATCACAATCTCCCCAATCTCAATATCCTGTCCCGCCATTTTATCTACCATACGCCCCTAGCGCCCTGCCTCACCGAGACCTATAACGAACCATGCAGATTTTCCAACCCTTAGGTGTGTGGTTTGATTCCCTGCCGGGTGCCGTCCGCGCCGGGTTCTGGATCACCTGTGCCGGCGCCTGTTTTACCAGCATGATGACCATCGCCCGCACCTTATCACCGGAGCTTTCTATTTTGGTCGTGGTTTTCTTTCGGGCGACCTTTGGGCTGATGTTCCTGCTGCCGACCGCTTTTTCCAATGGCGGAGCCCGACTGCGAACCAAGAAGATGCCGATGTATGCCCTCAGGGGCGTTTCAGCCTATCTCAGCGTCACGTTCTTTTTTCTCGCGGCTACCTACATACCGCTGGGCGACATAGCGGCTATCGGCTTCACCCGACCCGTCTTCGCCTGTATTGCCGCGATCCTAATCCTGGGCGAGCTCGCCCGCACCCGCCGCTGGATTGCAATTGTCATCGGCGTCCTCGGTGCCCTGATCGTCGTTCGACCGGGATTGCAGGAGATCAATCTCGGCATCATCTTCGCGGTCACCGCTGTTCTCCTCAGCGTGTGCAATTCGATTATGATCAAATATCTGTCACGCACGGAGCATCCCGACAGTATCGCTATCTACCAGGCGGTGTTTGTCGCGCCTTATGCATTGGCGGTTGCGATCTTTGTCTGGAAGACTCCGACGCTGGAGCAATTCGCCTGGCTAATATTAATTGGTGCTTTTGGTGCGCTCACGCAGCGTGCCCTGGCGCGTTCCTTCCATGCCGCTGATGCCACCGTGGTCATCACGCTGGACTTCATCCGCCTGCCCGTCGCCGCTCTTATCGGACTCGCCGTTTTTGGAGAGTGGCCGGAAATCTGGGTCTGGATCGGCAGTATCGTGATCGTTGCCTCCTCCTTCCTGCTGACCAAGAAGGAAGCCGAAGACAAAGAGGTCAATAAAAAGGCGCCCGACGCCCCCACCTAAATCCGGTTACGCGCGTTTCTCATAGTGGCTGTCGATATATTTATCGACAATCTGCTGGAATTCCTCAGCAATACCTGGCCCGCGTAATGTCATCGCCTTCTCCCCATCAATAAAAACCGGTGCTGCGGGCTCTTCTCCTGTCCCCGGCAGGCTGATCCCGATATTGGCGTGCTTGCTTTCACCGGGCCCGTTGACGATGCAGCCCATAACCGCAACATCCATATCCTCAACGCCAGAATAATTCCCGCGCCATTCCGGCATCTGCTCACGGATATAAGTCTGGATCTTGCTGGCAAGTTCCTGAAACACCGTGCTGGTCGTTCGACCACAGCCAGGGCAGGACGTCACGAGTGGCAGGAACGAGCGCAGTCCCATTGTCTGGAGCATTTCCTGTGCAACAATGACTTCGCGTGTCCGGTCACCACCGGGTTCGGGGGTCAGGGAGACACGAATGGTGTCACCAATTCCCTGCTGTAAAAGAACAGCCATACCAGCCGTGGAGGCCACGATCCCTTTAGAGCCCATGCCCGCTTCGGTCAAACCAAGATGCAGCGCGTAATTGCACCGTTGAGCGAGATCACTATAAACGCCGATCAAATCCTGCACTTCCGAGACCTTGCACGAGATAATGATTTTCTCCGGTCCCATGCCGAGCTCGTGGGCGCGTTCCGCAGACAGCAACGCCGACTGGATCATCGCCTCACGGGTAATTTCCGTCGCTTCGCGTGGCGTGGCCGAATTGGCGTTCTCATCCATTAGATGGGTCAGCAACTCCTGATCAAGGCTGCCCCAGTTCACCCCGATCCGCACCGGTCGATCATATTTCAGCGCAACCTCAATCATCGTGGAGAACTGCAGATCGCGCTTCTCCCGAAAACCGACATTGCCGGGGTTAATCCGGTATTTTGCCAAGGCCTCGGCGCAATCCGGGTATTTGGTCAGTAGCTGGTGGCCGATATAGTGGAAATCACCAACCAGCGGCACGTCAACGCCCTGCTTAGCCAGAACATCGCGAATATGTGGTACGGCGGCGGCGGCTTCCTCGCGGTCCACCGTAATTCGAACGATTTCCGATCCCGCCTTGGCAAGCTGGGCAACCTGTTCTGTCGTTGAGGCGATGTCTGCCGTATCGGTGTTGGTCATCGATTGCACCACAACCGGTGCATCGCCGCCAATGGTGACGTTTCCGACTTTGACCGGCACGCTTTCGCGGCGCTGAATACCGTTAACTCGTTTTGTCATCACTCAATCCGCCTGAACCAAACTATGCTGTTACTGATGTCAGGATGATGACATCGGTTTCAAGCCCCTACATAGCCGGAATCAAACAAAAACGGTAGCGCCGCGTCACTCCGCGGCTGCGTGGGCCTCATCCTGGGTTTCCATATCGACCAGATCCGTTGCCACCGTTGTCTCCGCAAGCATTCCCCAGCTTCTGATCCATTCATAAGACCGGGTGAGCTCCGCCTCGGGGATAGGGCCGGGTTTCTGGACAATCAACCGACTTGGCCGTAGGTCATCGACCGTGAGCACCTGCCCGATTTCGGGGTCGCGATCCTTATAATAGTCGATGAAGTAATGCATATAGCTTTGCTTGTCGGCATTGATCCGCCGGACCGCTTCCGTGACCGCCCGGTTAAACGCTGCATAGGTTTCAACATCAACCTTGTCCGAAACAACCTCCGTGCCGTGAAACGACGCGGCGGCCAACACCCGGCACCCCTGCTTTTCTGCCAGCGAGATATAAGGCTCCGTTAGACAGGCGCTATCATATTCCCCCCGCAACAGCGCATCATACTGTCGACGTGAGCCATTGGGTGTCTTGCAGGTCTTGATCTGATCACGTGGCAGGAAACCTTCGAGCATCAACAGGGTCAGAAAATGCGTGCCAAAATAATAGGGCAGCCCAACAATCTTGCCAGCCATCTGTTGCGGTGTGTAAGCGGTGGAGTCCGGCGGTACGACCAGCGCGCCAAAGGCAACGATTGCCCGACGCCCAACCTGACGTCCCCCCATATCAGAATCCTGGACACGGCAGTAGTTACCCCACTCGCAGGCGTTATACATATCCGCCTTGCCCTGCTCAAACAGCTTGCCATGGCTGGCAAAGGGATCGACCCCAACCGGGCTATTGACGTCTTTCTCCGTACCAGGCTTGGGGCCGGCGTCGCGATCTGCCCACGCAACCTCTATCCCCTCTGCCGTGAACAGCCCCTCGTCATACGCGACGAGCTCGGGGAGCCCCTGAAAAGGGGCCGTTGTCTCAAGCGTAAGCTTCTTCATTCCGCAGCAGCGTGCGCGCCCTGCTGAACTTCCATATTGATCAGTTCAGCGGCCTCACCGGTTTCCGCCAGCATGCCCCAGCTCTTGATCCAGGCAGCGGTACGATCGGCCTCTTCCTGCGGAATTGGCGCCGGATCGACCACGACGACTCGTGATTCCATCAGATCACTGACATCCATTGCCGCGATTCGAGGATCCTTGTCTTTGTAGTAATCCAGGAAGTAATGCATGTAGGCAGAGCGATCCGCATTGATGCGTCTCACCGCTTCCTTCACCGCCCGGTTAAACTTCCTATAGGTCTCTGTATCAACCTTGTCAGAGGCGACTTCCGTGCCATGCAGGAAGGAAGACGTAATCAGACGGCATCCTTCCTTCTCGGCCAGCGAGGCATAAGGTTCGGTCAGGCAGGTCGCTTCATATTCCCCGGCCATTAACGCTTCATAGCGATAGCGCGACCCGTTTGGCGACTTAACCAGCTTGATCTCGTCGCGCTTCATAAACCCTTCAAGCATATGCAGGATAAGATAGTGTGTTCCAAAATAGTAAGGCGCTCCTACCTCTTTGTTTACGAGCTGTTGCGCCGTGTAAACTTCTGAATCCGGTCGTACATACAGACCGGCAAAGCACACGATCGCACGACGGCCAAGCTGACGACCGCCCTGATTGGTGTCCTGCACACGACAGTAATTGCCCCATTCGCAGGCGTTATACATATCGGCCTTGCCCTCTTCGAAGAGCTTGCCGTGGCTGGCGAACGGATTAACACCTTTGGGGCTCGTCACGTCCTTCTGGACTGTTTTATCGACACCCTTTTCGCGATCCGCCCATTCGATTGTTATACCTTCTTTTTCGAAGAGACCTTCACGATCCGCAACCAACTCTGCCAGTCCCTGAAACGGTGCTGTTGTTTCTAATACCAACTTCTTCATAACGACCTCCCTGTAAAGTCAAACAGGTGGGGACTCGCGTCCCCACCCATAATTTGAAGTAGTGTCTTTGCTGTTATTCAGCGGCCGCGTGGGCACCCTGCTGAACTTCCATATTGACCAGATCCATGTGGTCTTCAGTCTCTGTCAACATGCCCCAGCTCTTGATCCATTCAGCAGTACGCGCCAATTCGTCGGCGGGAATCGGTGCCGGATCGACAACGACGATACGACTGGCCTGCAGATCAGCAACTGACATTTCACCGATTTCAGGATCCTTGTCCTTGTGACAATCGATGAAGTACTGGAGATATTTTTCCTTGTCAGCATTGATGCGCCTTACTGCTTCCTTAACCGCGCGATTAAACTTGGCATAGGTTTCGGTGTCGACTTTGTCAGACGCTACTTCGGTGCCGTGATAGAAGGCGGTCGCGATGACGCGACAACCGTTTTTCTCCGCTAGCGAGAGATAAGGCTCCGTCAAGGTCGTGGCTTCAACTTGGCCGGACATCATTGAGTCATAGCGCATCCGTGATCCGTTCGGTGCACTGCACAGCTTGATCTCATCGCGCGGCATAAACCCTTCCAGCATATGTAAGGCAAGATAGTGCGTGCCAAAATAGAACGGCACGCCAACCAGTTTTCCAGCGAGCTGCTGCGGGGTGTAGACCTCTGACTCCGGGCGGACGACAAGACCGGCAAATGTCACAATAGCGCGGCGGCCGACCTGACGACCAGACTGTACGTTGGTATCTTGAACGCGGCAGTAATTGCCCCATTCGCAGGCGTTATACATATCCGCCTGGCCCTGTTCGAAGGCCTTGCCATGGCTGACATGTGGATCAAGCGCATCCGGGCTTTTAATGTCAGTACGGACTTCCTTTTTGACGCCCTTATCGCGATCTATCCACTCGATGTAAATACCCTCTTTTTCAAACAAACTTTCCTTATCCGCGACGAGCTCCGCCAGGCCTTGGAAAGGTGCAGTACTTTCAAGTCTCAATGTTATCATTTCGAGTCCCCTGTCCTAGATCAAACAAATCAATTCTGTATCAAATCTCATGATTGGTGGCGGTATTCTGGTCAATATCGAGAATAATAGCCAATAATATAATCTTCACTTTCCATACATGAATGTTATAGTTTCATAATGCGTATTAATCTCAGGCAGATAGAGGCTTTCCGCGCGGCGATGGAGTTTGGCTCCGCCACGGCAGCCAGCGAAGTTCTGCACGTCACCCAGCCCGCCATCAGTCGCCTGCTCAGCGATCTCGAAGCAAATGTCGGGTTTCAGCTTTTTGAGCGCCGCGCCCGTGGACTGGTTCCGACACAAGATGCCCACACCCTCTATGAAGAAGTCAAACGCTCCTTTGTCGGTCTCGACAGAATTGCCCAGGTCGCAACGGGTATCCGCGAAAAGGCTACGGGCACCGTACGGGTAATCGCCTTGTCCAAATATGCTGACGGGTTTGTCGCCAGTATCATTGGGCGGTTTCTAAAGGACAACCCGGGGATCATGGTTGAGTTGGAGAGCTCTGGCACCGCAGGTGTTGTCGAAGGCATAGCTTCTCAGACCTATGACGTTGGCATCGCGTCGGCGACCGTATCAGATGCTCTGGTCAAGGCAGAACCTCTTTTCGAAACCAGCGTCCTGATCGCGATGGGTGCGGATGATCCATTGGCAGTGCAAAAGGTTGTTCATCTACGCGAATTAAATGAGCGCCGCATGATCGTCCTTCCCGAAGACAGTGAATATGGCTCGGTGATCTGGAAGGCATTGCGCAAACAAAAAGTCGAACCAACGGTAGTCGGCGAAGCACGCACCCACGCCTCGCTTTGCAAGATGGTCGAAGCCGGCGCTGGCATTACCCTGGTTGACCGCACAACTGCAGCCGATTTTTCCAACGCAAATATAGTCTTTCGCCCGACAGACCCGCCGATCACCCGTATCGTCGCGACACTGGTGAATACACGGGTCGCTCAGTCGATTGCCACTATCTCGTTTCTCGAAACGCTGCGGAGCAACGTCCGCGAGACGGTGGATGGTTAGCCTACTCCGTCAGGAAATACCCGCTGGTCACCGCATCGTGCCATAGCTGGGCAACAGACGGGGTGATCCCGACCGGCAGATCGTCCTCTGGTGTCCAGTATGAATGGACGCCTGCCTGAAAATGCACCAGCGCGGTTTTGGGCGCGGGGTTCATCTCGGCATACATCGGCATAACCAAGGATTTGTAGCTTTCGACACCGTGATCACGGCTGTCCTTGGCAACACAGAAAAGAATCGGTGGCACCGGTTTTGCGTCCGGTCCTTTTAATTCACGACCATAGCCAAGGAACTGCTGAACCAATGCCTCGGTACCAACCTCATCCAGCCCCATGCGTTCAGCACAAACCCGCGCACCTTCTTCGAGCGATGCTTCGATATTGGTGCTGACCGTGTATTCACACTTGAATTGCGGCTGCATCTTGGCCGCTTCCCAGCGCTCCATGACCTCTTCGATCACGAGCGGCAGACGCATTAGAGCAACCGGCCCATCCTGCCCAAGCTTCTCTGGTCCGACATAACGAGCCTTATCTCGCCAGGTACGGATATAGAGTTCATAAAACGGATCAGTCCGTTGGGTTTCCGTGACAACTTTTTCAAAATCACCAATCGCGCCGAGCGAACCAATCTTCGCCAGCTTGGCCTCATTGATATAGCCAAAGGCCGAATTCTCGATGGCCATGACACCGGCAACGTTGGGGACGCGCTGAGACAGCATGAACACAAATGGTCCTCCGGTAGAGTGGCCATGGACGTAGATTGAGTATTCATCTTCCGGCATGTTCCGCGCCATCGCCTCGATCCCGCCGCGCTCAAAGGCTGCTGGCCAGCCCGCCATGCGGTACCAGAAGGTGGTGCAGGGCTTGGCATGCAGGACCGTGCGAGTACCATAACGCTCGCGGATCGACGTATCCTTGATGACATCGTACTGATCGGGCGTGATATGCTCGCCGGTCAACCATTGCGGGGTGCGAATAGTGCCGTCCTCATTGATCGTATCACCCGGCCAGTGCCGCGACGGGTCATCGAGATAGAGCCGTCCCGGATAGGTCATCGTCGTGACTTTAAAGCCGAACTTACCGCATAGAAGCTTGGCCACAGGCGCCATGGTTTTGAAATCGCCATCGCCGCCAGAGAGAAGATAGACACCGATTTTTTTGCCATCAGCACCGATCGCGATTTGCGATGGATCGGATGGCTCATAGATTTGCGCGCCGATATCCCATTCCATCCCCACAACCTCAATGCGGAACAAATCCTCATGTTCGGTGAAGTGGATATCAGGCCGCGCCGCGATATCGGCCGACTCCGCGACGCATTGTGCACGTTCTATTTCTTCCGGCGGGGTCCAGTTCTTGCTGTCTGCCATAGTCGTCTCCCTGAGTTTTTCATTTTTCGATTATTTGCTTTTATAGTCCGATTTGCGCCAACAACGCCTTGGTACACGGCTCATCCGGATACATCAGGTCAGGCATCGACGCGAAATGATGTTTGCCAGCGAATTCCATTGTCTGGCACGGCCAGCCCCGTGACCGCCAGGCAATCCGATACAGGTCCGATTGGCGCTTGAACTCATCCGTTTCATTCTCACCCCAGGCAATGATAATCGGGCAAGAAATCTTCGGCATGTGATGTACCGGGCTATTGCGATAGGCCGCTTCCTTATCAAGCTTCGCCCATTCATTGACATTGGAAAGCCTCACCGGTTCCAGATCAAACAAACCGGAGAGCGCACAGGCGCTTTTGATTAAGTCATCCGGCAGCCCAAATTCCTCACGCCAGCCATCAGCCAGCATCATGCCGGTGAGATGGCCGCCCGCCGAACGGCCAACCACATGAACGTTGTTGGGGTCACCGTTAAAGCTTTCGGCATTATTATAGGCCCAGGCAAGCCCGGCGCGGCATTGCCTTACGATCTCATCAATCGTCGCCTCGGGCGCGAGTAGATAATTTACCGTTACGTAGGCACAGCCCGCCGGCACCAGCGCCTCGGCATACAAATCAACATCCTTTTGACTTGATGACCGCCAATACCCCCCGTGAATAAAATAAACTATCGGCGAACCGGGTTTCTCGGCGGGAAAGACGTTAACTACTTCAGCCGGTGTCGGGCCATATGGAACATCGATCCGGCAATCCATCTCGTCCCGCACCCGCGCGCTGTTTTTGGAAATGAAATTACGATAGACATCGCCGTCAGGTGCGGTGCCCCGCGCGCTATACTGAATATTCAGCTCATCTTGGGTGTAATTGCGATAGACGCATTTTGATTTAAAGTATTTGTTATCTTTGGTTGCCGCCACAGCGGGTCCTCCCTCTCACAAAATATTTAGCGAGTTTAGCAGGGCATTTCACTAAGCGCGACGGGCAGAAGACCACGAAGTGATCAATCAACATGTTGGGCGCTTCAGCTTGCAAACAATCGTGAATTCCGTTCTACAAACCCCAGCAACACTTCAGACAATGGTTACGTGTCATCCAGTTTTTCACGAAGCGCAATATTGTCCCTGGCGATGTTTATACAGGACTCCAGCTCACCACGATGCGCACAAAGAGCGAATGCCATCGCCCAATCCTTCATCCAGCGGCTTTCAGTTTCCTTGGTGAAAATCTTTCTAACGTCAAAATGACGGCGGTCTGTTTCGATCCGTCCAAATAACGACTGCACCTCTTCTTCATCGCCCTCCAGGAGCTGCATAAAACTGCCATCGCAATAGAGCAGGATACCAGTAATGTTTTTATCGGCGTTGAATGTTCGAGATTCCACGAGCAGCTCCTCGAGTTGCCGCGACGACATAAAATTCAATGCTGAACTGGTGTAAAGAAGATGAAAAATAGAGCTTCCCCAAAAGATCCAATTACGCTTTCACCTGCAATAATCCATAATCCGGGAATTTGAGAGTGTTGCTACCAAAAACGGACCCGCCCGGTATCGAGATGAATAAAGTCCGAGCGCGGATAATAACCGATGCCGCCAGCCTTCATCGTCAGCGCTGCCTTTCTCAGGTCAGGCAGTGGTGTGCCCGGCAATCGAACGTCAATTGCCATGCCATACTGATGGTAGCTGCGTTTTGAAACGCCACCACCTCGTCGCGCCAGCATCGCATTGGTCAGTGGAGACCGATAGCCCGAGATAATTTGAAACGGCCGGGTGTTTTCGGCCAGAGCCTGTAGTCGGTGCAGCTGGTTGAACAGACCGCGGTCAATCGAATGCACCTCATCGGTGCGATGGTCGCGCAGCAAATGATCCAACGCTTTCAAAGCGTCGGGGACATACGTCCCATTATCCCAATAGGTAACCGAAGTCTGTTCGCCAGTATGGAGGTTCTCGAAAGAAAGCGAACGGCTGCCATTTATCGCCGCGAAAGCTGGTCCACCGGCCACCATATATATGCCCGCCAGTCCGAGTTGTAAAACCTTCCGGCGTCCGATTGCTGTCACTGGAATCACCCTCTTCCTGTTCAACAGGTCAAAACAATACCACTAAAATTGAGAAGAATTGTAATCGCTGTGCGCTGCCGCACACGCTCGGTCGAAAAGCTGTTCTAGATTGTCGCGTTTGATAGTTTTTTTGGGTTTTGGGCATCGGGCCTGAAACAGACGCTCGACTGCAATTCAATGACCGAGGATTTAACAGATCAATACCGTAAAAACGGATATGCCATGGCACGTGGCGTTTTTGATCGGTATGAAATCGACGAGCTGGCGCATGCCTTTGAACGGGTCCATGAAGAAGCCATGATGCTCGGCCGGAGTTATCGGCTGCAAAATGTGTTCTTTAAAATCACCCAGGAGGTCACCCTCCGCCCTGTCGTCCGATATGTTCAATGGCCGAGCTACTTCAACCGTACGCTTGATCGCTATCGCCGCAGCGCGCGCGTCCTCAAAATCCTCGCGCCTATGCTCGGGATCAATGTAAAACAACTCATCAATCAAATGCACTGGAAGCCGCCGGGGACAGCCAATTTCGAAGTCGGCTATCACCAGGATGCCCAGACCTACCAGCCGCGCGACGCTTTTCGTGATCTCGCTAATTCATTCGTTCAAACCGGTATTGCAATTGACCCCCAGACTGCCGAGAACGGCGCCATGGTGGTTTATCCTGGCAGCCAGACACTCGGTGAACTTCCCCTCGATACCAGCGAAAATTCAATAGAAAATTCGCTGGACGGGAATGATCTCGAGCGCCTAGGCCTCGACCCCGACAAGGCCGTAACTCTCGATATGGAACCCGGCGACGTCGCCTTATGGTCGGTGCACACCTTGCACGGATCCGGCCCCAATCGCTCCAACACCGACCGGCGATTTTACATCAATGGGTACATAAAAGCCGAGAATAGCGACCGCGGCGAATGGGCGTTTCGCAACGGCGTATCGCAGCCACTGTCCGGCCGACCATCGCTGGTGCATTACGAAGAGCTCTACGACAAACCCGGCCCGATGTTTTTGGATTAAATCGTGATTCCTTACGCTGCAGCCAGCGGCACGTATCGTACCGGATGACCCGGTGAGATCGCATTTGCCGTTCTCAGGATCGCTTCCGCATCGATTTCAAAATGCCGATGCAGGTCCTTTACGGTGCCCGTCTGTCCGAAACCGGTCACGCCATGGGCCGCGACCATATTTCCCTGTACGCCGCCTAACCACGACAAAGCAGCCGGATGGCCGTCATGCACAGTGACAATTGCCGCATCCCGTCCGACAGGCTGCAATAGTTGTTCGATATGGCTGATGGCAAAAGCCGACCCGTTCCGGCGCAGAGATTGCGCGGCCTGCCAACCCGCGTTGAGCCGGTCAGCCGACGTGACGGCAAGAACCCCAACATCGCGGCGATCCTCCGAGGCCAGTCCCGCCGCCGCAATCGCTTCAGGCGCGACGACCCCCTGATAGGCAATCACCAGCTCACAGTTTGGCCCCGGCGGTCGCAACCAGTAGGCACCGTCAATGATTTGCCGCCGACGTTCCTCATCCATCGGTCTCTTGATCTGTTCGATAGGCAGGGTTGAGCCGCGAATATAAACGGCACCGCCTGCCGCATCCGCCAGCAAATCATCCTCGTTAGAAACCTTGGCGCCATCACGCTGCATATAGTCAAAACCCCACTCCATGATGACTGCCAGCTCATCAACAAAGGCTGGTTCAAATGATGCCAGTCCATCCTGCGCCATACCGATCAAGGGCGTGGTAATGGATTGATGTGCTCCTCCTTCCGGCGCCAGCGTGACCCCGGACGGCGTCGCCATCAGCATGAAGCGGGCATCCTGATAGCAGGCATAGTTGAGGGCGTCCAATCCGCGCGAGATAAACGGGTCGTATACGGTGCCCACGGGTAACAACCGTTCGCCATAGAGCGAATGCGCCAACCCCGCCGCCCCCAGCATGAGAAACAGATTATTCTCGGCAATGCCAAGCTCCATGTGCTGTCCCTCGGCGCTAAAGGACCATTTCTGACCACTCACGACCTTTTCCTCGCGAAACACATCGACCATTGCCTCGCGGGCGAACAGGTTTCGACGATTCACCCAGGCGCCGAGATTGGTCGATACCGTCACATCGGGCGATGTCGTGATGATGCGGTCCGCATACGGCGCCTCGCTGCGTGCGATCTCATTAAGAATCTTGCCAAACCCTTCCTGCGTGGACGTGCGAGTGCCAGCAATAACGGGAAAGTTTTCAATCGCGAGTTTTGCGGCCTGATGACGTCGTGTCCCTTGGGCATTGAACGGCACTGTTGACAGGAACGACGCAACTGCCGATGAGGATGTGGCAAGACCCTCGGCCGGCCCCCACTCACAACCATCCCGAATACCCATCTGACTTTTGAAGTCGATCATCTGTTCCGGAGTCATGATCCCGGCATGATTGTCCTTATGGCCGGCGAGCGGCAGACCCCAACCCTTAATGGTATAGGCGATAAAACAAACCGGGCGGTCATGATCTATTTCATTAAAGTTCCGGATCAAGGATGGCAGACAATGGCCCCCAAGGTTCGCCATCAGCGCCCCCAGCTCAGCATCGGACCGGCGGTCCAGCAACGCCATGACATCGGCATCGTCACCCAGATCCTGTGCTATCCGCTGCCGCCAGGCGTCACCACCCTGATAGGTCAACGCGCAATATAGCGAGTTGGGGCAATCATCGATCCACTGCCGCAGGGCCTCGCCGCCCTTTTCCTCAAAAGCCGCCTGTTGCAGCTCACCATATTTCAGCGTGACAACATCCCAGCCAAAGGCACGGAAGGTCTCTGCAATCCGGTCATAAAGCCCTTCATGAGCCACGCCATCCAGACTCTGGCGATTATAATCCACGATCCACCAGCTATTGCGCAGCCCGTGCTTCCAGCCCTCAAGCAAACATTCATAGATATTGCCTTCATCAAGCTCGGCATCGCCCAACAGCGCGATCATACGCCCGGTGTCCTTTTCGGAGACCCAGCCTTTGGCGGCGATATAATCCTGAACAAGCGACGAAAAGGCGGTGAAAGCTGCCCCCAGACCAACGGACCCGGTGGAAAAATCAACGTCATCAATATCCTTGGTGCGGGAGGGGTATGACTGCGCCCCACCAAAGCCGCGAAAATTTTCCAGCTTCTCGCGTGTCTGATTCCCCAGCAGATATTGAATAGCGTGAAAGACCGGACTCGCATGCGGCTTAACAGCCACCCGGTCCGCCGGACGCAGAACCGAGAAATACAGCGCCGTCATGATCGAAACCATCGAGGCAGACGATGCCTGATGACCGCCGACCTTTACGCTGCCTTCGTTGTCACGCAGATGATTGGCGTTATGGATCATCCAGGAAGCAAGCCACAGAACCTTGCGTTCAAGGTCCCGTAACATCGTTATATCCGCGCCGGATTCTGGCTGTCGTTTTCGCATCGTTAGCACCTCATTTGAGAAACCGAATATCGCAAATATGCAGCGCTATTTCCTTGCAAACTTTGCTAAGGTTTAGAATAATATTAGTGAAATATGCTAAAATAGAAATATTATTGAAATTATATGCCGAATATCAAATTAGATTCGATAGACCTCAAAATTCTAGCCGAATTGCAAGCCGATGGTGGCTTAACAAATACAGAGCTTGCCGACCGCGTCGGATTGTCGCCGTCCCCCTGCCTGCGGCGGGTAAATCTTCTGACCGATGCTGGCATCCTCAAACAGCGGGTCGCGCTGGTCGATGCCGATGCAATTGACCTGAAAGTCAGCGTGTTTGTTCATGTCACGCTCGACAAACAAATCGAAGAAAACCTGTCAGATTTCGAGGCAGCCATCAGTGATTGGCTCGAAGTAGTCGAATGTTATCTGATGACCGGTGAATCCGACTATTTGCTGCGTGTTGTCGCACCCGACCTTGTGTCCTACGAAAGGTTTCTCAAGGACCACCTGACCCGGGCACCCGGCGTGTCCAACATCAAATCCTCGTTTGCGCTCAATCAGATCAAATATTCGACCTCACTGCCGACTGGGCATTTGTCTTAGCAGGACAAAAATGCTACCTGGAGTGGGACTTAAACCCCCGACACGCGGATTATGATAAAACTGCTTAAACTTTTACCGTTTCATTTCAGTAATTTATAAGCACAAATATCAGGTGTGTTTAAAAGTGTGTAATGAAATTTGACTGCGGGGGCGTGCAACCGCCGTTACTTGCACCTGAATTTTGCGACTGTTTAAAATCTTTGTGATTGCATCAGTACGAATGACTAAAGGTCGAACGCTCACTCGATATCGATAGTCACGCTGTCTTTTGTCAGCATCAATCTCACCCCGCTTACGAGGTGTTATTATACCGTAAATTGATTGGTGCTTCGAGGCGGGTGGAACTTAGTTGCAGAAGGAAGTGCCGCGGTTCACGAGGACCTCTTATTGGACCAAAGCCGCCACTTTGCGAAGTAAATCAGAGCAGCATTCTGAGCCGTTGCGGTTTTAGAAACCGCCGGGACATTCCATTCTCCCGATGCCGCATCATGGATATAGCGGCCCGCAGCCATGCATTTGCCACTTACGAATCGCTCAAGACCATCAAGTGATTCGTCGTAGTAGGTGGCAAGGCCGCAGCGTGATTGACGGATCGCCCAATCGAGAAGCGGATCGTGGCTGCCGAGAACGATCTCGGGTCGGGCAGAGGACGAAGCTACTGACATAACCGTCCCACCAGGCGACTGGGCCTGTTCGATCCAAGCCCTGATCTCTGCGGCAGGCAAGAGAAGCTTTCCCGTGGCATTGGAACAAGGGACTTTGCCTGAGGACGCCAGATCGTAGATCTTGCGTTCCTTCGGGCGCAGTAAATCAGCCAGTTCCAGGACTGTTAGGCATTCATGATCCGGAAACGCGATATTTTCTATGGCTGCTCGGTCAGTTCTCGGGACGGCAGTCAACCTACCGCCGCGAACTTCCTACCAATTTTCCGGTGCGTTAGGGAAGAATAGCTGTTGATCTGCAACCTTGTAGGCGGCGATGGCGTCCTGCCCCTCGTCTGAAACTAACCAGTCCGCGAAGGTTTACGATGCGTCCACATCACCGACGGGCATTTGGCCGGGTTTACCGGGATCACGCCATACTGGTTGAACATGTCCTCGTCGCCAAACAGCAAGTCGTATAGAGAGAGGTAGTTCCTGTTCCGCTCTGCTTGGGTTTGATTAATACTTAGCTGTGCCACGGAGAGTTTTAGGGATCACAGATTGCTAGTGTCACTGCATTACAAGAGGTGAAAACTTTCATGTTGATCTAATCTTTTGATGAATCTTTTATTATTTGCGAAGAATTTAGACTCAAAGCCACAGCACTCCAGATGAATATATTATTCCACTATCCGAAGAAGTCTGCGCCGGTGGCAATAGGCCAGAATATCCCAAACGGTATCACCCATGCAGTGGCGACAAACACATTTTCCCTATTTTTTAGGCTTGCCCTGAGGCAGGTCCAGATGATCGACCAAATAAATACAACCCCCAACACAAATCCAATCAATCCCGTCTCGAGCAGCAATTGGACGTAGTAGTTGTGGGGGTGGACGTCGGGTCTGACGTTCTCATACTTATCCAGGATTCCCTCATATGAGACTAGGCGGTAGTTGGCCGTACCAATTCCAAACATCAGCTTGTCCTGGGCGATCTGCCAGCCGCCGTTTATGGTCTTCAGCCAGCTGCTTTCCTGAGGGTTTGTTGCCCCCTGAATGAATTGGTCCGTGTACCTAGATGCAGTTCCCGGAAGTGCTGAAAATATCACCACAACCGCCAGCACTTCGGCGGCGACAAGCCCAAGGTACCTGCCCCATCTTGGCTTCCAGACGAGACCCGCCAGCATGCCGCCGCAGGCGCGGATGAGGAAGTTGATGCGCTCCCCGGTCATCACCGAAATCACCATGGTAAAGAGC
>Ga0055584_100001067_pt1 | contig 26718 bp, 28 predicted proteins | sample OSDHelmetaG_FD_58716 | JGI IMG/M metagenome (GOLD analysis project Ga0055584, IMG submission 58716) | Pelagic marine sediment microbial communities from the LTER site Helgoland, North Sea, for post-phytoplankton bloom and carbon turnover... | ecosystem: Environmental > Aquatic > Marine >...
AAAAGCTGTTCTGTGTCTACTTAGGTTCTGATCTGTCATTAATTTTAAGTTTAACTTTTTAAATCGCGATCTATCTAGAGCCAAACAAATTAAACCTCTCGCATGTTTTGCCATAAAGTTAATTTTTTCAGAATTAACATGAGAACCACAAAAAATTAAATCCCCTTCATTCTCTCTGTTCTCGTCATCTACTATTACCACCATTTTACCATTTGATAAGTCTGCAATTATTTCCTTAATCGAAGATAAATTACTTTTCATTTTTTAAAGCCCCGTGAACATATCTTGCTAACATATCAATTTCAATATTAAATATATCACCAATCTTAGAGTTTTTTAAACTAGTATTTTCCCATGTATAAGGAATTGCACTGACATTAAAACTATCTTTTAAAACTCTATTAACAGTTAAGGAAATTCCATCTATTGAGATTGAACATTTAGGTGTTAAATATTTTCTAAGATTACATGACAATGTAAATGTTAAAATATTTGATCCATCTAACTTTTCGATGAAATTAAGATTAGTGGTTTCGTCTACATGTCCATAAACAAGATGACCATTAATTTCGTCACCCAGTTTTAGAGACTTTTCAAGATTTAAGATATCTCCAACTTTTTTCTGATTAAGATTAGTTTTTGAAATAGTTTCCTCAGACAAATTACATAAAAAAGTATTGTTCTTAATTTTTGCGACAGTTAAACAAACTCCTGAACAACTTATTGATTGACCTAAAAAAATGTTTTTTAACTTTGTATTAATTTCAATAACCTTCTTATCTAAGTCAAAAAAAGTAATCTCTCCTAAATCTGTAATTATTCCACTAAACATAACAAAGCTTTCTTGTAAATTTTAATTTTCAAATATCGAAAAAACATTATTATCCAAATCCATTGTTTTTTTTAATTTAAATTTATTTTTCAATAAACTTAAATCTTTGGATTTTAGAATTGTTTCCCCATTATTTCCAATGAAAAAGTTAGATTGAAAGAACAATAATTCGTCACAAAGTTTTTCTAAAATAAATGAACTGAAAATTTTTGAACCACCTTCAACCAATAAGTTTGCAACTCCAAGTTCAGCGAGTTTTTCTAGAATTTTTTTTAGATTATAATCTCTCTTTTTTAAAATAAAAATCGTAATACCTTTTTTGGTTAACGCTTTCACCTTTTCTGGATCATCATCTTTGGTAAAAAAAATAGTTTTACAGGTTTTACAATTTTTAAATATTTCAAGGTTTTCTTTTATGTCTAATTTAGTCAATAGAATTACTCTTATTGGAGATAAATGACTTAAACCATTAATTCTACAATTAAGTTTTGGATTATCAATTTTTAGAGTATTAGCCCCTATTAAAATAGCATCAAACTTTGATCTAATTAAATGAACCACCTTATTTGATAGTTTGTTAGTTATTGCTGATCTAACTCTTGGCATTATTGAAATTTTCCCATCTAAGGAACTAGCAATTTTAAGCGTTACCTTAGGTCTTTTTAATTTTCTGTTTAATATATACCCTTGATAAATCTTTGATATTTTTTCCTTCAAAAGACCTGACGAAACTTCAATTCCATTTGTTTTTAGAATTTTTTCTCCCAAACCATTAACTCGACGGTCTGGATCTTTAATTGAATAAACAATTCTACTAATTGGTTTTTGAGAAATTTCATTTACGCATGAATTTTCTCTTCCTTCATGACAACATGGCTCAAGAGTTGAGTATAAAGTATAATTTTTATTACTTCTAAATTTTAAATTCTCAATTGCAATTTTTTCGGCATGAGGTCTACCACCTTTATCTGTTATGCCAAACGATCTTATCTCATTATTAATGTATTCTTTATCACTTTCAACAATCAAACTTACTACTGTTGGATTTGGAAAAGAGGTGCCTGCTGATCTTTGAAGAATTGAATATGCTATTTTCATATAGAGTTGATCGTTTATCACCGATCAATCTTCTTTTAAATTTAAATTCTTGTCTATAAACTTTCTAAAATCGTCTGTTTCTTGAAAATCTTTATAAACTGATGCAAATCTTAAGTAAGCAACTCTGTCTAACTCTTTAAGAGCATCCATCACCAATTCTCCAATAACTTTTGTAGGGATTTCTGTTTCACCCGAACTCTCCAACCTTCTTTGTATACTATTTGTAATTAATTCTATTTGTTCTTGTTTAACCGGTCTTTTCCTACAAGAAATATTAATTGATCTAACAAGTTTTTCTCTGTCGAAAAGTGTCCGAGACTCATCCTTCTTTATAACCATTAATTCCCTAAGCTGAACCCTTTCAAATGTTGTAAATCTTGCAGCGCATGCTGGACATTGTCTCCTGCGTCTAATAGAACTGTTGTCTTCCGAAGGTCTTGAATCCTTAACTTGTGTTTCGTCATGACCACAAAATGGACAACGCATTGTATGCCTTTCTTTTAGAGTTTAAATTTCAAATAGCTGAGCTGTAAATTGGAAACTTATCACATAGCGATTTTACCTTTGCTTTGACATCATTTTCAACCTTGGAGTTATCGTCAGGATTCTCTGACAACCCATCTAAAACATCTCCAATAAGATTGCCTACTAGCCTAAACTCCTCGGATCCAAATCCACGACTTGTACCGGCGGGTGAACCCAGCCTAATTCCAGAAGTAACAAAAGGACTTTCAGGGTCGAAGGGAACTCCATTTTTATTACAAGTAATACCTGCGTTTTCAAGCGATCTTTCAGCGGCTTTCCCAGTTAATTTTTTTGGTCTCAAGTCAACTAATACTAGATGTGTGTCTGTTCCACCTGAAACTACCTCCAGGCCTCTTTCAAGCATAACATCAGAAAGCGTTTTTGCATTATCTACAACAGAATCTATGTAACCTTTAAAGTCTGGCTTTAAAGCTTCACCAAAGGCAACTGCCTTGGCGCATATTACGTGCATTAGTGGACCACCTTGTAGTCCAGGAAATACAGCAGAGTTTATTTTTTTTGCGTGCTGCTCATTATTGGTGAGAATTATCCCGCCCCTTGGCCCTCTCAAAGTTTTATGAGTGGTTGAAGTTACTACATCTGCATACTCTAATGGACTTGGGTATACACCAGTTGCAACTAGTCCAGCAAAGTGAGCCATATCTACTAGAAACAAAGCGCCAACACTATCTGCTATAGTTTTAAATTTTTTAAAATCTATAATTCTTGGGTAGGCCGATCCACCAGCAATTATTAATTTAGGTTTATGTTCGGTAGCTAAAGCTTGAACTTCTTCATAATCAATTAAAGCTGTGTCCTTTTTGACTCCATATTGAATAGCATTAAACCATTTTCCAGATTCATTAGGTGGGGCACCATGAGTTAAATGACCACCAGCAGCTAGAGACATTCCCATGATGGTGTCTCCTGGCTTTAATAACGCAAGAAATACTGCTTGGTTCGCTTGCGAACCAGAGTGAACTTGAACATTTGCAAATTTCGCGTTAAAAAGTTTTGTAATTCTTTCGATACATAAATCTTCGACAACATCAACGTGTTCACAACCACCATAATATCTTTTACCTGAATATCCTTCTGCATATTTGTTGGTAAGAATGGTTCCTTGAGCTTCTAAAACAGCTTTTGAAACAATATTTTCTGAGGCTATTAGTTCTATTTGGTCGTTTTGTCTATGGTACTCATTTTTAATAGCATCTAAAATTGCTGGATCTGTTTGTGTTAAACTATTTTCAAAAAAAAGCTGTGCTGTCATAATTTCTCCTAAGTAATATTATAATTTACATTATTAAATTTGTTAAGTCTACCCTGATGGCGTCCCCCTTCAAAATTAGTATTTAAAAAAACTAGTAAACATTTAATAGCTTCCGATACAGAAATCAACCTCGAACCTAAAACTAAAATATTTGCATCATTATGTTGCCTAGCTAATTCAGCCATTTTAGCATTTAAGCATAATGCAGCTCTGATATCTTTTGCTCTATTAGCAGACATTGACATTCCAATTCCTGAACCACAAATAAGAACACCTGAAGAATAATTATTGCTACGTATTCCCTTTACCAACTTTTTAGCATAATCAGGATAATCAACTGATTTATCAGAATTAGTTCCAACGTCCTCAAACTCTAAATCAGGTAACTTCGAAATAATTAAGCATTTCATCTCGAACCCAGCATGATCAGAACCAATAATTATTTTTTTTTTTCTTTTATTCAATTTTCTGAATATCCTTTTTTACTTTGCTAGACAAAAAATATAGTCCAATAATGTTTGGTATTGACATGGCAAAAATCATGGAGTCCGAAAAGTTTATAACACTTTCTAAATTCATTGAAGTTCCAATAACGGTAAAAGATAAAAAAATAATTTTATAAGAGAATCTACTTGATTTAGTCATGCCAAATAAATACGTCCAACATCTTAAACCATAGTATGACCAGGTGATAAGAGTTGACAAGGCAAATAGTGTTATAGCAACTGCTAATATTGTTGGGAACCATGAAAAAACACTTTCAAACGCTCTAGAAGTTAATTCAACACCCTGTATGCCATTAGCATTTTCACCCACACCCGTAATAATTATTACAAATGCGGTCATTGAACAAACAAAAATTGTGTCAACAACTGGGGATAAAAGGGACAAAAATCCAGTATTGAGATAGTTACTACTTTTTGCTGCTGCGTAAGCAATAGGAGCCGACCCTATTCCCGACTCATTGGAAAATACTGCTCTTTTTACGCCAGCAATTAATGAGCCTAACAACCCGCCAACAGATGCTTCAAAGTTAAATGCACTACTAAAAATTGAAAGAACTGTTTTTGGAAGCAACTCATAGTTTGAAATAATTATAAAAAGGCAAGAAAAAACATAAATGAGTGCCATTATTGGAACAAGTTTTTCGGTAACTTTGCCGATAGATTTTATTCCACCAATAATTATACTCCCAGCTACGAATGCAAAAATTAATCCAGCTAACCAACCCTTGCCTTGAAGCGCACTCTTCTCTCCACCAGTAGCCTCAATAATTTGCTGAAAAGCTTGGTTTGCTTGGAACATATTACCGCCACCAAAAGAACCACCGATACAACAAATAGCAAAAAACAATGCTAAAATTTTACCAAAATTTTTATAACCGCATTCTTCTAATCCTCTGGATAGATATCTAATAGCTCCTCCAGAAACAGTTCCATCCTCATGAATGATTCTATATTTATGACCAAGGCTAACTTCTACAAATTTCAAAGTCATCCCAAAAAAAGCAGTTATAATCATCCACAGAGTTGCTCCGGGACCACCAATTGATATTGCTACAGCTACGCCAGCAATATTACCAAGACCAATGGTACCTGACATTGCTGCCGTAAATGATTGAAAATGAGATACTTCTCCAGGATCTGACGGTTTATCAAATTTACCGCGTGCAACCATTATAGCTCTATTAAAAAATCTTATATTAACAAAATTAAAATAAAAGGTGAAGAAAAGGCTTGCGAAAACAAGCCAAACCACAATAAAAGGAATATCAGTTTGAAATGCAGAAAAGCTTCCGAAAATAATACTTGTTATCAACTCAGAAATTGGTTGAAAAAGTGTTTCTATTTTCTCATCGATGTTCATATTTAATAAATAAATTATAACACATGTAAATTAATTTATTACCTCTTCAATAATTTTGTAACAATCCTCAAGTATTTTTTTCTTTATGCAAAAAGGAGGCATTAAATATATAGTTTTTCCAATTGGTCTTAGTAAAAGACCCCTATTTAAGAATTCCTTTTTTAAACCCTCCACAGAAATTGAACCGTATTTAAATCTATCATCATTCAAATCAAAAGCTGCAATACTTCCAAGGATCCTTATTTTTTTAATTTTTGACTTTTTAGATAAAGTACTCAAGCATTTTTTATGAGTATCCTCGATTTTTTTTATATTTTTAAATGTTTCATCTTTAGCAAATAAATTTAAAGAAGCCAAAGCTGCGGAACAAGCTACTGGGTTGGCAGTAAAAGTGTGCCCATGTAAAAAAGTTTTTTTAAAATTTGAATCAACAAATTCTTTATGAATTTTCTCATTAAAAATTGTTGCTGCTAATGGAATATAACCACCAGTTAAAGATTTAGCTAAACAAATAATATCTGGTTTTTCGGTAATGTGGTCTAAAGCAAACATTTTACCAGTTCTTCCAAAACCAGTCATTACCTCATCAAAAATAACAATTATTCCGGAATTTTTAAAAATTTTGACCAATTTATTTAAGTAGTCTTTTCTGCAGAATCTCATCCCACTAGCACCCTGAATCAAAGGTTCGAGTATCACAGCAGCAATATCGTCTTTTTCTTTACTTATAATATTCTCGACCTGATTGATTGATTCTTCCTCTGACAACTCAACTTGATTATTTCCAAACCAATTTTCAGGAAAATTAAAAAAAAAATTTTTATTTACAATTTCCTTAAATGGCTCATAAAAACCTGATGAAAAACCAACGGACATCGCTCCCAGAGTATCTCCATGATAACCGCCAGTGAATGCCATGAATTTATTTTTTTTCTTTCCTTTATTATACCAATATTGAATAGCTACTTTCATAGCAATCTCAACTGAGGTTGACCCATTGTCAGAGAAAAAAACTTTACTTAATTTATTTGGTAGCAATCCAACTAGTTTTTCAGCAAGGTTGACCGCTGGTTCGTGAGTAAACCCTGCAAATAAAACCTGTTCAACACTTTTGGCTTGGTTTGAAATTTCTTTAATTATTTCACTTCTACAATGTCCATGTGTATTTACCCACCAAGATGAAATCAAATCTACATACTCATTCCCGTCAATATCAATTATTCTTTCATCTTTAGCTGCCTTAACGACAATGGGATTATTAGAGTTTTTTTCCTGTGTAAATGGATGCCATATGAATTTGCGATCTTTTTTAAGTATTTGGTTTTTCATCTATGTTTTTAAATTTAAAACAATTTGTTGAAGAGTATCACTATTTATAGTTTTAAGAAAAGGTATAATTGATATCAAGTTAATTTCTTTTCCGTAAATTTTTTCACCATACCTCATGATAGTCCTTATTGTATCCTTATTTTCATCTCCAGAAAAAATTATTCCTGCAAGATTTATTTTTTTTTTTCTAAGAATTTCAATAGACAATAATGTGTGATTGATTGTGCCAAGTTGAGTGCGTGAGACTAGAATTGCAGGTAATTTAAAATAATTAATCAAATCACTCATCAATATTTTATCATCCACAGGAACCTGAAGGCCTCCAGCCCCCTCAATTACAATAGGATAATTAATTTTATCAATTTTAACGAATTTTGAGATCTCTATTTTAACATTCTCTTTTTTGGCAGCAATATTCGGGCTTAGAGGGTTTTTGAAAAAATAAGTCTCTTTAATCACTGAAATATCCTTAAAAATATTTAAAACCACATCAGAGTCTTTAAAACCATTTTTATTTAATCCACATTGGATTGGCTTATAATAGTGAGCATTATATTTTTTTGCCACAATTGCAGACACAACTGTTTTTCCAACGCCAGTATCAGTTCCAGTAATAAAAAAACTATTCTTATTCATTATTTTTTTATAATAAAAAAATTAATATTATAATTAATTTTAATTGGTTCATTGAAACAATATTTTCTAAGTTTTAGTAATTTTCCAACCTCTATAGATCTATTGCTTACATTAGCGCCAATTTTCTTCATATTCTTAAAGAAATCTATTAATGTAAAAGTTTCCTCAAAAAAAGTTTTCTCGTAAACTTTATATTTAAATCCTTCATCAATTTTTTTTAAAATAAATTCTTTTTCTGGAAATTGATTAATCAACTCACCTAATTTGACTTTTTTTAAAAAACTAAAACTTTTATTATCTGGTATTGAAAAAATAAGAATTGTGTTTGTTCTCATTTGATGGAGAATCCTATCCATCAAAACTAAAAAATTAGCTGACCAATGTAGTGCCATATTAGAAACAATGATGTCATAATCTTCAAATTGATGAAATGAATCAAAGTCATTCTGATCAAAAAAGATATTATTCTTTTTGATTTTTCTCTTAGCGATACCTAACATTTGTGATGATAAATCTAATAAGTGCATTTTCTTGAAATTAAGCTTTTTGATTAAAATACTTGATAACTCTCCAGTTCCGCACCCCAAATCTAAAAGTTGGCTTTTTTTTTTTGTATTTGGATGAGAAATCTCCTGATACAAAAACTGTAGAAGAGTTAACATGATTTTTTTTTGTAAAATAGTTCTACTGTCATACTTGTCAGCATACTTATCAAATGAACATTCAATCTTCTTTTTAAAAATATCAACATTCATAATTTTAATGATTTCTCTATAAGTTTCATTGTCTCATATGGGTTGCTTAATGGTAGACTATGTTCATTTTCATCTAAATATAGTATTTCGTGATTCTTGTCTCTTAACTGTTCAAGCATAAATTTAGATGATGAAAATATTTTATCTTCTTTATTAAAAAAAGAAACTTTCTTGAAATCTAACATCAAAAATTCCTTCTCTTGATTCCTATCCCTAAGATCAATTAAAGAATTAAGCAAAATATCTTTATTAATTTTCTTTTCATTATATTTTAAACCACATTGAGTATAGAAATCTTTTAATACTAAGTTTGGATTAATTTTAAACTTAGCAATCATCTTATTAAGAATTTTTTTTTTCATTTTTTGATTATTTTGAAATTTTATAAAATTTGGTGAACCAAAAAAGTTTATCAGTAATTCACAATTAATTTTTTTTTTTAAAAACCACTGAAGCCCTAAAGAGTGAACTATAAAAACACGATTCTTTAAAATATTAAAACACATCTTTTTTTTTGATATAGATGAAAAAAAACCTAAATCAACACACCTTACTTCTGAACAGAAAGTTTTCTTTTCTAAAAGAATTTTCAAACCACTCCAAAATGAAGAATCAAATGCCCATCCATGCACTAAAATAAAGTTAAAACTTTTTTTCATTTATTTAAAGTTCTCCATCACTTTTAAAAAATCAATAAGTACTTTTTTTTTTATAAAAGTTGTGAGTGAAACTCTTATTCTCTCCTCATTCCTTGGAACGGTAGGATGCCTAAAAGATTTCACAAAAAAATTTTTACTTTCTAATTCTTTTCGCATCCTTTCACATTCAAAAAAATTACGTAAAATTATAGGTATAACATGTGAGCTTGTATTACCAATATTGAAATTTAGTTCTTTCAATTTTTTGATTAAAAATTCACTATTTTCAATTAATCGTTCTCTTTTTTTACTAAGTTTAGGTAAAATGTTTATTCCAGCTTTAATTGACCCCACTACTGAAGGTGGTAGAGCAGTTGAATAAATTAATCCCGCACAACTCTCAACTATTAAGTCATAAATATCTTTTGGACAAGAAACAAAAGCACCATAACTTCCTATAGCTTTACTAAATGTTCCAACCACAACCTCCCTTTCAGACCTTAAACCATCAATTGATTTACCTAAACCTTTTTTTCCATACACACCAAATGAATGTGCCTCATCTATGTACAATATCGCATTATATTTATTTGCTAAAAATCTAAGACCATTTATATCAGCAAAATCACCATCCATACTGTATAAACTTTCAGTAATAATTATTTTTTCGGTATTTTTCTTGTTTTTTTCTAATAAAATTTCTAGATGGTTTAGGTCTAAATGGTTATATCTAAAAACTTTTTGATTTGTAATTGAATTTCCATAATTAATACTTGCATGATTTAATTTATCAGAAAAAATAGAGAAATTATTTTTTTTCCCAATGGTATTTTTTGTAATTGCTGGAATTACAGTAGCGTTTACTAAAAAACCATTACCCATAACTATTGATTTTGAAAACCCTAATTTCTTACTTAGATTAATCTCTATTTCTTCAAATTTGTTAAAATTACCTGCAATTAACCTTGAAGAAGATGAACCGTTACCGTAAATTTGTGAGTATTTAATAGATTTATTTAAAATTTTTTTATTTGAAGATAACCCTAAATAATCATTACTTGATAAGTTAATTAATTTTTTCCCTCCAAATTGGATTTTATCTTCATCAGATCTAACACCAATTATTGAGAATTTTGATATTTTTAATTCCCTCTTTGGAATTTTATTATTTGTAATTAACTTTGTCACAGTCTAGTATACAATATAACATTTAATTTAACAAAAGAAGAAATAATGAAAGACGAAACAATTGTACTTCACCACGGTCACAGAAGAGATGAAACAACAACATCCGTAACTGTTCCTATATATCAAACAACGTCATACCAATTCGATAGTACTGATCATGCTTCCAAGCTTTTTTCATTACAAGAACTTGGGAATATATATTCTAGAATAATGAACCCTACATGCGCTGTGCTGGAGGAAAGAATGACTAAGTTAGAAGGCGGTGCTGCAGGTATGGCTTTAAGTTCTGGTCAAGCTGCATCGGCTTACTCTATTCAAAATATTTGTCATTCTGGAGACAACTTTGTGAGTTCAACAGATTTGTATGGAGGAACGTGGAATTTATTTTCTAATACCCTTAGGGAAATGGGTATTGAATGTCGATTTGTAAATCCATCGAAGCCCGAAGAGTTTGAAAATGCAATTGACGATAAAACAAAATGTATTTACGCAGAGACACTGCCAAACCCCAAATTAAATGTTTTTCCTATTAATGAGGTAGGTAGTATTTGCAAAAAAAACAAAATTCCATTAATTGTAGACAATACCGCCGCCCCTTATATTTGTAAACCTTTGCAACATGGTGCAAATATAGTTGTTTATTCAACTACAAAATATATAGGCGGTCATGGCCTTTCTATTGGAGGTTTGATAATAGATGGCGGAAATTTTAATTGGGAAGAGGCCGGTAATAAGTTTCCAATGATGAACAGTCCTGACCCAAGTTATCATGGTGCTATCTGGTCTCAAGCAGCCAAACCTTTAGGACCTATAGCATATATACTAAGAGCAAGAGTTATATTACTAAGAGATTTAGGGGCGTCAATGAGTCCGTTTAATGCTTTTACATTTATTCAAGGACTAGAAACTCTTCCATTAAGAATGGAAAGACATTGCACAAATGCCAAACAAGTTGCAGATTTTTTGAATAAACACGACAAAATTGATAAGGTCATTTTTCCAGGTCTTATGGATGGAGTTCACCGAGATAGGGCAGACAAATATTTAAAGAACGGTTTTGGTTCTTTACTTGGATTTGAACTTAAAGATGGAGAAATTGCAGGCAAAAAATTTATTGATAGTCTAAAATTACTTTATCACGTCGCTAACATTGGAGACGCAAGGTCATTAGCTATCCATCCTGCTTCTACAACACATTCACAACTTAGTCCAGATGAACAACTCTCGTCTGGTGTTACTCCAGGTTACGTTAGGCTTTCAATAGGGATTGAACATATTGATGATATAATCCAAGATTTAGACCAGGCTTTAAATAAAATTTAATTTTCGCGTAATTAAAAAATGTTATGGTATTTCCAGATCATAGAGGAAGAAGACTTAGAAAACATAGTTCAATAAGAGAATCTCTAGCTGAAACGAATCTTTGTGCCCGAAACCTAGTAATGCCCTACTTCATTGATGAAAGTAACAAGATATCCTCAATTGGTAGTATGGAAGGTATTAAAAGGTTCACAGAGGAAAGCATAGTTGCTGAGGTAGATGAGTTATTAGATTTAGGTGTAAAAATGATAGCACTTTTTCCAGTAATATCACCCAAAAAAAAATCAAAAAATGGTGACGAATCACTAAATGAAGATAACTTGATATGTAGATTAAATAGAAGGTTAAAAAAAAACTTCTCAGAACTGATAATTATTTGTGATGTGGCATTAGATCCTTACACACTAAGCGGTCATGATGGTGTGGTCAATTCCTTAGAACAAATTGATAACGATAAGACAATTGAGATATTATCTAAGATGTCATTAAATTTTGCAAAGAGTGGGGCTGACATTGTGGCGCCGAGTGATATGATGGACGGAAGGATAAAATTAATTAGATCAGGTCTAGAAAAAAATAAGTATCATGATACTTGTATATTATCATATTCGTCTAAATTTTGTTCAAACTTTTATTCACCTTTCAGACAGGCACTTGGTAGTGAAAAAAATCTCGGTAATAATTCAAAAAGTACTTACCAAATAGACTTCAGAAATAGGCGTGAAGCAATTAAAGAATCTTTGGAGGATATTGAAGAAGGTTCAGATATTATTATGGTTAAACCAGCCGGTTATTACCTTGATATAGTAAGGGAAGTCAAAGACTTAACTCTTATACCTATCGCTGCATACCAAGTAAGCGGTGAATATGCAATGATAAAAAATGCGGTTTCAAATGGGATTTTTGATCTTAGAAGTGTTGTCTTGGAGAGTTTGTTTTGTATTAAAAGATCTGGAGCAGATATTATTTTTTCATATTTCGCTAAGGAAGTTGCAAAATGGTTAAGGTAATAAAATCATAATGAACTTGATTTTTGAAAATTATAATATTAAAAAAAAGAATATGTCACACAAATTAGGAGATTAAAATGTCAAGAATACATCCAGGTAGATTTCATTTAGCGATTCCCGGTCCAACAAATATCCCGGAAAGAATATTAAATGCTATGCACATCTCATCAGAGGATCAAAGAAACCCAGAGATACCAAATTTAACTATACCCTTGTATAAAGATGTTAAAAAAGTTTTTAAGTCAGAGTCAGGTACAGTTTTTTTATTTCCAGGATCAGGAACGGGTGCTTGGGAATCAGCAATTATAAATACAATGTCTCCTAATGAGAAAGTTTTAATCTATAGATACGGTCAATTCAGTCATTTATGGGCAGATATGTTCAAAAGACTTGGGTTGGATGTTGAGCTTGTTGAGAGAGAATGGGGAACAGGCACACCTCCTGAAGAAGTTGAGAAAACTCTGAAAAATGATACCGATCATAAAATTAAGGTCGTCTGCGTTACCCAAAATGAAACTGCTACAGGAGTAACTTCCCATGTTGAAGATATTAGAAAAGCAATGGATGCCGCTAATCATCCAGCTCTTCTTTTTGTTGATGGTGTTAGTTCAATAGCTTCAATTGATTTTCGAATGGAAGAATGGGGTGTAGATTGTGCAATTTCAGGTTCACAAAAAGGCTTTATGCTGCCGTCTGGGATGGCAATTATGTGTGTAAGTGAAAAAGCACTTGAAGCTCATAAAAATGCTCAATTAAAGAGATGTTATTACTCCTGGGAAGATCAAATAGCTACAAACAAAGATGGTTATTTTCCATATACTCCTCAAATTCCAATGCTAAGAGCACTAAAGGAGTCTTGTAATATGATTTTTGAAGAAGGACTCGAGAATGTTTTTAAAAGACATCACCGAATAGCTGAAGGTGTTAGAAAAGCAATACTTGAAGGCTGGGAGTTAAAATTATGTGCCAAAGATAGGTACTGGTATTCTGATACAGTATCAGCAATAGTTGTGCCTGAAGATAAAGACGCTAAAAAAGTACTTTCAACAGCTTTTAACAAATACCACCTTTCACTTGGTGCTGGATTGACTGAGGTCGCTGGCAAAGTATTTAGAATAGGTCACTTAGGTGATTTGAATGAGCTTCAAGCATCAGCCTTTATCAATGGTGCTGAGATGGCAATGATTGATTCAGGTATTAATGTAAAACCTGGAAGTGGTATTGCTGCTGCTTCTGAATATTGGAGAAAGGCTTTAGAAAATGACTCAAAAATTCAAAGTATTGGTAACAAGGAAGTGGCCTAAAAAAGTTGAAGAAAAACTTCAGTTAAATTTTGAAGCAACTTTAAATCAAGATGACATACCACTTTCGGAAGAAGAACTTATTGAAGCAATGCAAAGTTATGATGCATTGCTTCCAACTGTAACAGATAAAATTTCTGATGCTGTTTTATCAACAGCAAATAAAAGAGTCAAAATTATTGGAAACTTTGGAGTTGGTTTTAACAATATAGATGTCGATTCTGCCAAAAAAAATAATCTAGTGGTTACGAATACCCCTGAAGTTCTAACAGACTGTACAGCTGATATTGCAATGCTATTAATGCTCGGGGTAGCTAGACGAGGTTCAGAGGGTGAATTTCATGTTAGAAAAAAGGAATGGAGCGGATGGCGACCAACTCATATGATGGGTACAAAAATAACAGGTAAGACACTTGGACTAATAGGAATGGGGCGAATTGCTCAAGCTATGGCGCACAAGGCCTATCACGGTTTTAAAATGGAGATTTTATTTTACGACCCATACGTTAAAAGTGAGAATTTAGATAATTTAAAGGCTAGTTCATGTAACAGTGTAGAAGAACTTCTATCTAAGTCAGACTTTGTTTCACTTCATTGCCCTTCAACCAAAGAAACGCAAGGCTTAATCAATTATGAATCTTTAAAAAAAATGAAGGAGAGTGCATACCTTATAAATACTGCAAGAGGAGATATTGTGGTTGAAAGTGACCTTGTTAAGGCTTTAAAAGATAATGTTATTAAAGGGGCTGGTTTGGATGTTTATCAAAAAGAACCCGAAGTCCATGATGAGCTCTTAAAATTAAAAAACGTTTTTCTGCTTCCACACCTTGGAAGTGCAACTGAAGAAACAAGAGAGGCTATGGGAATGAGAGTTCTCAATAATATCGAAGCTTTTTTCAATGGTAATGAACCAAACGACAGAGTTGTTTAATTGATGATTAAAGAATCAGGTGCTATGCAATCACCGGATAAAACTCTTTTAAAGTTATTTAATCACGGTGTTTCAAACGTTCAGTCAAAGAATATTTTATGCAACTTCCTTAAAGTGAACAAAAGTTCTGTTTCAATAAAAGTTGGGAATAAATTCATCCAATACAAAAATGTAAAAAGTATTTTTCCAATATGTATAGGTAAGGCATCTGTAGATATGGCCGAGACCTTTAATAAACTCACAGAAAAATTAAATATCATAGTCCATCAAGGAATTATAGTAGTGAATAAAGAGAATGCAAAAAAGGTTGATTGCTTTAAAACCTTTATTGGAGGACACCCCATCCCAAATCAAAACGGACTAAGAGCCGCAAAATACATTGAACAATATTTGAGACATTCAAAAAAAGATGACTTGGTATTAGTTCTGTTATCTGGTGGAGGATCTGCACTTCTAACTTATCCCGTTGATGGCTTATTACTTCAAGATAAAATTCTTGTTAATAAAAAATTAATTCAATGTGGTGCAGATATTAAAGAAATAAACACTGTAAGAAAACACCTATCTCAGATCAAGGGAGGTAATCTACTAAAATTCACTTACCCTTCAAGAGTACACTGTTTAATATTATCTGATGTCATAGGCGATGATTTGAGTTCGATATCTAGTGGTCTTACTTCTCCTGATCCAACCACCTTTAGTAAGGCTAAAGAGATACTTTTGAAATATAAATTATGGAAAAAAATTCCAATAAATGTTCAAACTTACATAGAGAAAGGAATCAAAAATAAAAAACTCGAAACTCCAAAGAAAAGTAATAAAATTTTCTCATACGTAAAAAATTCAATCATTGGTAGTAATTATCACTGTATAAAGAGCATTCATGACTTATGTAAAGATAATAAAATTAATTCAAAAATATGGTTTAAGAATATTGAAATGGATGTAATAAAATTATCATCAATCTTTTATCAACGTTTAAAAAAACAAAATATAAAAAAACCTACCATTTTAATTTCTGGGGGAGAAACAACAGTAAATATAAAAGGAAGTGGCAAAGGTGGAAGAAATCAAGAGTTTGCACTTCATTTTTTAAACATCATGAAAAACAAACTACCAAAACAAAAATATTTTTTACTTTCAGCCGGAACAGATGGAAGAGATGGCCCAACAAATGCCGCTGGCGCAATAATTAATGATCAAACATACAAAAATCTAAACCATAATAATATTGACTTAGAAAAAGAATTAAAAAATAATAATTCCTACGAGGTATTAAAAAAATTGGAATCACTTATAATAATTAAAGGAACAAATACAAATGTTGCTGATATACAAATTTTATATGTTTTTTGATGGAAATTCTTAAACAAATAAAGAAATCGCTCAAAACTTCCATAAATTTTCCATGTTCATACATTAAAGGAAATTTTGAAAAAAGAATTTATGTTGATCTTAAAAACTTTAGAAATAAAAAATCAATAATATCAGAATTATCTAAAAGTGGTTTTAGAAGAAGTTATGATCATATGTATATACCACAATGTGATAGTTGTAACCTTTGTATATCGTCAAGAATAAATTTAAAAAAGTTTAACTATACAAAGAGTACATTAAGAAATTTAAGAATTAATTCAGACCTATCGTTACGTTTTAATACTAAAAATATTAATAAAGAACGGTATGAATTATTTATTAAATATTGTTCACACAGACATAATAACGGTCAAATGCAATATATGAGTATTGAGGAATTCGAAATTTTTTTTCATAATAACAATAATGAAACAACTATCATAGATTTATTAGATTCAGGAAAGAACTTACATGCCTCGATTCTATTAGATATCTTAGAAGATGGATATTCAGCAGTTTATAGTTTTTATAACCCTTATTCAAAAAAAAGAGGTTTAGGAAAGAACCTTATACTAAGATGTCTTGAGTTACTAAAATTAAATAATAAAGATAATCTTTATCTCGGATACTGGGTCAAGGATAGTAATACAATGAATTATAAATCTTCTTTTAAGGGGTTGGAATTATTTATAGATGGAGAATGGAAAAGTAAGTTATAACCTACTAATCATATTAATTAATTGATTTCTAAAAATATACTTTTTGTGAGTATCCGAAATTTTTTGGACAAAAAAACCACTAATCTTCAAACATGATTCAATTTCTGAGATTTGGAATCTTGAGAAATTATTTTTTAAACAATCTGGAATTTTAAATAATTTGTTTTCGTATTTTCTTCCGACCTCATAACTCACACAATTGCCTGACTTTGGTGAAATATAATAAACATTTTTTGAGCCAGTCTGAGAACATTTTTTAATATCAAGTCCATAACCCAAACATTCTAAAAATTTAAACTCCCATTTTATATACTCAGTTATTATTGCATCATTGTTCAGATTAAATAATTTAGATAGTCTATGTAAACTTTCATATATGACTAAATTTTTTTCCCATGTTGGAAGTAATTTCATACACAATTCAGAAGCAGAGGCCTTAATTACATTAAAAAAAGCATTATCAATTTTATTAGATATTTTTTGATAAAATTTTACAAAACCAAAAGTATCTTTATCTCTGTAAGTAAGCTCGAATGATATCAGATCCAGATTAATCAAGACATGATTTTTTTTTGAAATTCTTGATAAACATCTTATAAGCCCATAAGTTTTGGAAAAAATATTGAGTATTAGAAATTTTTCACCATGTTTCTTTGAGAATAAATAAATTCCTTCATCCTTTATTTTCATTTTATTTACTTTTTGTAACTACATTTAATTTTAAAAAAACTTTGGTTTTTAAAATTTTTTCAATGTCATGTCTTGCTCTACTTCCTATTTCTTTAATTTTTTCACCCATCTTTCCAATAATTATGGACTTGTGTGATATTTTATTAACAAGAATTCTTTGGTCAATAATGTAAATTTTTTTATTTTTTTTTAAAGAGGTTTCAATTTTTACCGTGTATGGAATCTCTTTATTAATAAGCTGGAATATTTTCTCTCTTGTGATCTCCGAAATTTGGAAAGTTAAACCTTTATCAGTTAATTGTTTATTATTTTTATAAATCCAACATTGGAAAGGTATTAGACTTAAAATTTCATTTAGTAAAAAATCTACACCTTCTCCTTTCTTAGCTGAAATCATAAAGGTATTTTTAAAAATCAAATTTTCGTTAATGATCCTTGAAATTTCTAATAATTTAGTCCTCTCGATTAAATCTATTTTATTAAGAACCAAAAAATTATTTTTACAAATTTGCAGAAGTTCTTGTATTAAATCGAAACTTTTTTTTTCTAACTTTTTTGTAACATCAACAACAAGTAAGTTTATATCACATATATTCTCATTTTCCATGATTGAGCGTGAAAGCTTTTTATTAAAATGTTTTCTCACTCTTACCATGCCGGGCGTATCAATGAAAACAAGTTGGCTCTCTGCAATGTTTATAATTCCTTTTATAGCCTCCTGAGTGGTTTGAACTTTATGACTAACAATAGAAATTTTACTTTTAACAAAGGAATTAATTAATGTCGACTTACCTGAATTAGGAAAGCCAGTTAAGGATATAACACCACATTTAGTTCTACTTATCAATTTCCTTTAGAGCCTTTTCTGCCGCCATGACCTCGGCATCTTGTTTGTTTCTACCAACTCCTATAGAGTAAATTTTTCCATTTAGTTTTAAATTTACGGTAAATATTGGATTATGATCAGGTCCTTCTTTTTTTTTAATCTCATAAACTGGTAGTATATTATTTGTTTTTAAGGACCATTCTTGAAGTTTTGATTTAGGGTCATGATAATCTAAGTTAATTTTTGTTATGTAACTATTCCAGAGTTTTTTTATAATTTTGTATGTAATAGAAAAATTTGAGTCAAGGTAAATTGCAGCAATTAATGCCTCTAGTGAATTAGCTTTAATTGAATCAAATGAAGTTTTTTTAATATTTTTTGAAATAAAAAAATATTCTTCTATTTTTAATTGATCTGCAACCTTAATCAAAGTATTTTTACAAACCAAATATGATATTTTTTTAGCTAAATCTCCTTCCCTATCATCTGGGTAAGAATGAAATATTTCATGTGATATAATTAATCCTAATACTCTATCTCCTAAAAATTCGAGGCGTTCATAATTATCTTTTTTTGAAAAACTAGGATGTGTCAAAGAACATTTTAGAAGTAACTTATTTTTAAACTTATAGCCAAGTTCATCCATAAGTATGTTCAAACTTTTCATATTAGTTAGATTTTGGTCGTAAACTTATAAATAATCTATCTTTTCGTAAAGCAGAAAACCATGTCCAAAATTTAAAAAAACTTCCTATCTCTGTGTCAAATGAAACACAAACAACTTCGGCTCTTCCTACAAGATTAATCTTTGGTATTAAACCTATAAATCTACTGTCTTGAGAATTATCTCTATTATCTCCTAAAACAAAAAAGTAATCCGTAGGAATAATAATTTCTTTATAATCATTTGTATTCAAGAATGTCGGACTTTTTTTAAATTCGTACACATCATAATATATATTTTCATCCAATGTTTCTCTTATTAATTCAACATCGAAAAATTTATACTTTTCATCACCAATTTTCTTAGTATTTATTGATTTGCCATTCACAATTATAATATTATCTTTTATTTTAATTGAATCACCAGGAAGTCCTATAACTCTTTTTATGTAATCAGTTCTATTATCTTCCGGCGTTTTAAAAACAGCTATATCTCCTCTTTTCGGTTCATTATAAAATAATCTTCCTGAAATAACTGGAATACTAAAAGGTAAGGAATGTTTGGAGAAACCATATGAATACTTAGAAACAAAAAGATAATCTCCCACTTTTAAATTAGGGTACATCGAACCAGATGGAATGCTAAATGGTTCGAAAAAGAAACTTCTAATAAATAGTGCAGCTAAGATCGCATAAGCCAAAGAAGTGAAATTTTTTTTTATTTTCTCTCTTGGGGAAGATCTGCCTATATCAAGCTTAATTGATTGTTTTTTTTTTTTTGGTAAAAACATAATTTTTATTAATTATATATTAGAATATAAACAATATAATATTAAAATCTAGACTCATTGATTATTTCTCTAAACTTTGAGATTGTTTCTCTCAAACCACTGAATAAAGACTGTGAAACTATAAAATGTCCAACATTAAGTTCAGAAATGTTTTTAATTTTTGAAATATTCGAAACATTTTCAAAGTTTAAACCGTGACCGGCATTACAAACTATTTTATTTTTTGAACAATATTCAGCAGATTTTTGAATTCTTTCTAACTCTTTTTTATACAAGCTTTCTGAGAAAAGTAATGAATATTTTCCTGTATGAAGTTCTACTGCATCTGCACCGACGTCTATTGCTGCATCAATCTGATCAATGTCTGGGTCAACAAATAAAGATACCTTAATTCCGTTATCTTTTAGATTCTTTGTATACCCTCTAAGATATTTTATGTCTTTTCTAACATTCAACCCACCCTCTGTAGTTAATTCCTCCCTCTTTTCTGGGACTATACAGCAAAATTCTGGTGATACTTTAGTACAAATATCCCTCATTTCAGGAGTTGGGGCCATCTCTAAATTTAATGGCAAAAAATTATCTCTTTTTAAATCAAATACGTCTTTATCTAAAATATGTCTCCTATCTTCCCTAAGATGAACTGTGATTAAATCGACCTCACACTTAGTTAATAAAATTACTACATCAGATAAATTAGGAAAGTTTTCATTTCTCGCATTTCGTAATGTGGCAACATGGTCAATGTTAACGCCTAGTCTTATTTTTCTTATCATATCTCTTCATAAGTAAATTCTTAGTAATGTAATATGTAGTAAACCAAACTACAAATGCAATGGGTAAGGAACCTAAAAGAGTTGGATAAAAAAGTTTCTCAAAATTATCAATAAAAAATTGAACTTTAAAATCATAATCGTTAAGTTGACTGTTAAAAAAAAGTAACCCTACTTTGTAGTCGGTATAAAAGAAAAAGGGGAACGTCCATGGATTTCCAATTATTGTGCCAACTGTTGCAGCAATAAAATTTCCTCTCATTAACCAAGTTCCTAAATAACAAATTATTAAATGAAATCCCAATAAAGGTGTAAATGAAACTGCTGCACCCCACGACAAACCAATTGCAACGGACTCGGGGAAATCCCTAATTCTGTATACCTTTAGTTTTAGTATTCTAAGGATTCGTGATAATTTTGTCATTCTCATTCAAAGCCTTGTGACTGCTTCGATATATTCTGAAGTTCTAAGTGATCCTAGTATTATACTAAGATGATCTGTATTTAGGACATCTATTTCTAAGTGAATACTAAAAAAGTCATTGGTTCTATCTGTAATTTTTAAGTTTCTAATATTACTTTTTGATTTACCAATAATTGAAGAAAGATTGCCTAATGACCCAATTTTATTTTTTATACTTACACTAATCTTAGCTATAAAGTCATCTTTTTTCGAAGAAATTCTATCCCATGAAACTTTTAAAATCTTAGATTTATTTACTATTTTTTTAAGATCCTCACAAGTATCATGATGAATCATTAGTCCTTTTCCTTCTGTAATAAAAGCCAAAACATCATCACCTGGAATTGGCAAACAACATTTTGCATAGTGAATGCTCATTCCGGGAGTTAAACCGGATAATTGAATTGATGATCTTAAATCTTTTTTTCTTTCTTTTACTTTGTTAAGTAAAATCACTTTTTCATTATTTTCTAATAATTTCTTTTCCGGAAATAATGATGATATGATTTTTGAAGGTGAAATAGTTCCATTTCCAATTAACTTATATAGTTCATCTATTTTTTTTAATTTAAAATTATTTAAAACGTTATTTATATTAGTTTCTGAATATCTAATTTTTTCATTTTTAAATTGATTTATCAAAATCTCTTTTCCTAATTTTTTAAAATCTTCCTCTTCTTCTATTAAAATATATCTTTTTATACATGCTTTGGCTTTACCTGTAATTGAAAGATCAAGCCACTCTGAGGAAAAAGATGGTGATTTACCAGTGATGATCTCAACTTGATCACCATTTTTTAATTTGGTGTTTAACGATTTAATAGAATTGTTTATTTTAACTCCCATACAATTCAAACCAATATCTGTATGAACTGAAAATGCAAAATCTAAAGGCATTGCTCCTTTAGGAAGAGAGACCAAGTCACCTTTTGGAGTGAAAACGAAAACCTGATCTTGGTACATTTGCATTTTTGTAAGTTCTAGAAAATCTTCTGGTTCTTTAGAAAAATCTAAAATATCAAGGATTTGTCGGATCCATCTAAACTGTTTCCCATCTTTAACATCAACATTGTCCTTGTATATCCAATGAGCTGCCACACCAAGCTCTGCCCTTCTATTCATTTCGAAGGATCTTACTTGAACCTCAATCTTTTGATTTAAGGGACCAATTAATGTCGTATGAAGTGATTGATATCCGTTTGGTTTTGGTGTTGAAATATAATCTTTAAACCTTCCTGGAACATAAGAGTAAACCTGATGAAGAACACCTAAAATCTTATAGCAATTGGAAATATCATCAACTAAGATTGTTAAGGCTAATATATCTGAAAGCTGTGAAAAATTAACAGATTTTATTTTCATCTTTTTCCAAATAGAATATGGTGTTTTTTCTCTTCCAGAAATTTCGAACTTTAGGTCATTTTTTTTAAGAAGCTCCTCAATTTTCTTTTGTATTTTCTCAAATAGTTGTTCATCTTGACTTCTTAACAAATTTAATCTTTTTTTAATTGAATCTCTTATGTCAGGTTCCAAAACTTGGAAACTCAAATCATCCAACTCTATTCTAATTTCATGCATTCCTAATCTTTCAGCAAGGGGAGCATAAATCTCCATAGTTTCTCTTGCTATTTTTTTTCTTTTATCTTCATTCTTTATGTGATGAATAGTTCGCATATTGTGCAATCTATCAGCCAACTTTACTAATAAGACCCGAATATCCTTTGAAGTAGCTAATAATAACTTTCTAAAGTTTTCTGCCTGATTGAATTTATCTGACCTTCCTTCAAACTTCGATAGTTTAGTAACACCGTCAACTAAATACGATATCTCATTCCCAAAGTTTTTTTCAATATCGTTTAGTTTGTACTTTGTATCCTCAACAACATCATGAAGTAATGCAGTTATAATTGTCTTTGAATCAAATTTATGGTCTGCAAGGATACCAGCAACTTCAACAGGGTGCGAAAAATAAGGATCACCCGATGCCCTTGTTTGACTTCCATGCGCTCTCATGGAAAAAATATAAGCTTTATTTAATAGCTCCTCTTCCACACAAGGATCGTATGATTTAACTTTCTCAACTAACTCTAACTGTCTTAACACATTTAAATATTAGGACAAAATTAAGTATATTAAAATAAGATTTTTAAGATTTTATGATTATTCTTCATCAGGAAGGTTCGATAACTTCGCACTACCCTCTTTTAAGCCGTTATCAATATTATCGATTTGTGAGTCGTCTTTTTTCTGATTGATTAGTTTTTGGATCTCATTTTGCGTCATGTAAATTTTTTTTCTCTTTTTCTCTGATGCATTTTCTTTCTCAAAATTATCAAATGACACTTCAGAAGCGTTCTCATTTAATGGAACAGCCTGACCCTCGTCGATATCTGTTTCCTGTACAGGTTGATATTTTTGAGCATTTTTTACGATACTAAGCCAAGTTTTACCTAAATCTATTTTTTTATCTGCGATCTCTCTTAAAGAGACAACTGTAAATTTATCGTTATCTTTTTGGACATTAGGTTCGGCACCTCCCAGCAACTCTCTTGCCCTAGAGCAAGCATATATTACTAATTGAAATCTGTTGGGAATGGATGTGGTACAATCCTCTGTAGTTACTCTAGCCATAATTAAACTAATTTATATTCGAAATCTTTTGATTTGCAAGTTCTTTTAAAATTTCAGATGCCTTTTTTTTAAAAACTGGATGAACCCAGTTTTCATTAATATCACATATCGGCTGCATTACAAATTTTCTAAGATGCATTCTAGGATGAGGTAATTTAAGTTTAAAGGACTTAACTATCAAACTATTATAAGCTATCAGGTCTAAATCTATTACTCTTGCTTCATTTTTTTTATTTCTTTTTCTTCCAAACTGCGATTCTATTTCAAGTAAAGTATCTAATACCTTAGAAGGACTGATTTTACTTTTAATATTTACTATACAATTAACAAACCATGGCTGCTTAGATTTTGGGATTGGTTCAGTCATATAAAAACTTGAAGATTGAGTGACTTCAAAATATTTTCTTAATATGCCAATGGCCATCTTACAATTTTGCTCAGGTGAACCATAAAGTTTGGAGTTTAAGTTAGATCCTATTGCTACTAAGATCATAGTCTACCTAGTTTTTCTTTATCACGTTTCCAATCCTGTTTTTTCTTGTATTCTCTTAAATCTTGTTTTTTTCTACCTTTAGAGATTCCTAAAAGAACCTTTATAAAACCTTTGGTATTGAAATGTAAGTCTAAAGGAACAATAGTATACCCATTATTTTTAATTTTAATTGAAACTTTGCTGATTTCTTTTTTATTAAGTAGAACTTTTTTTGGTCGTGTTGATTCTGAAACTTCAAAACTGATATCAAACTTTTTTGTGTCAATATGAAGGTTCATCATCCAAATTTCGTTTTTCTTAAATATTGCGTAAGCATTTTCTATGGCTACTTTGTTATCTCTTATAGCTTTAACCTCGGAACCTTTAAGTACAATTCCGGCTTCTATTTTTTCTATAATTTCATAACTAAATTTCGCTTTTTTATTTTTTGCAATAATTTTAGCTGACTTTTGCACTAACTTATCAATTTCATATTTTTTAAGGTAATATCGATTTCTTTTTTAGTTTCATTTTTTACTGAAACTAATGGAAGTCTGAGGTTATTTGAACATCGCTGCATTTTACTAAGTGCGTATTTCACAGGACAAGGACTTGTTTCAATAAAAAGAGCTTTATTTAGAGGGTATAAAATTGAATTTATTTCCATACATCTTTTTATATCTTGCTTAATCCAATTATTATAAAGTTCAGAGCAAAGCTTGGGAGCTACATTTGCCGTAACAGAAATACAACCAGTCCCACCACTTATTAGAAAGGCTAAAAAGGTTGCATCCTCTCCGGATAGCTGAATAAATTTCTCTCCACATAAATTTGAAACCTCTAGTGGTGTAACAAGGTCTGCAGTTGCATCTTTTACCCCAATAATATTCTTAACCTCAGATAGTTTTTTAATTAAGCTTGAAGATAACTTCAACATTGATCTTCCCGGGATATTATAAAGATAGACTGGTAACAAAGGGCTACTCTCAGCTATAGTCTTAAAATGTTCATAAAGCCCATGTTCACTAGGTTTATTGTAGTAAGGCGTAACTAAAAGATTTCCTTTTGCTCCTGAGGAGTAGGCATGTTTAGAAAGTTCAACCGATTCCTTAGTTGAATTAGAACCGCAACCCGCCATTACAGGAACTCTATTATTGGCTCTTTTAATTATAAATTCTGTAACTAGCATGTGCTCGTCATGACCTAATGTTGGTGACTCACCTGTTGTTCCGCACGACACCAAACCATGCGAACCATTTTCTATTAAAAAATCAATATGATTTCCCAAAGAATCAAAATCTACATCAAGACCTTCATAGAAAGGTGTTATTACGGCTGGTATGGATCCTTTAAATTTCATTTAGTAAGTATAAAAAATTTATATTGTTATTGCTATATCGTTTTCTCTAAATATTATGTTAGCTTTATGATGGCAAATTATATAAGGATCAAGTTTTTTTTTTTTCTAGTTAGTATTTTCCCATTAGAAATAAATGCTCTCAACGTCCCAGATGTAAAACCTAGACCTTATATTAAACAAACTCCATTCAGTGATGTTTTCCAACAAATTAAAAAACAAAATTGGATCATGGCAATCAAACTTGCGGATGACCATAATAATCAAGCATTATCAAGTTATATAAGATGGCTAGATATAACAAGGCCTGGAAGTAAACACAATTTTAATTACTTAGTGAAATTTTTTAATAATCATAAAAACTGGCCTAAAAAAGAAATATTAATTGAAAAAATTGAATCCTCAATTCATAAGAATATTCCAGCTAATTTACTGATAAACTGGTTTAAGAAAAATCCACCACAAACTTCTAAAGGCTCTATTGACCACTTGGAAGTATTAATTAAAAATAGTTCTAATTTTGATAAAAGAAAACTAATCAGTAAAATTTGGATTGAAAAGAACCTTACATCCTCTCAACAAAATTACTTTATAAAAAATTACAGTAGATATTGGACCCAAGAAGAAAACTGGAAAAGATTTAATAGGTTAATGATTGAAGGGAAAATATTTTCAGCTAGAAAAACTTTAAATAGATTAAATGGGGATCGTAGAAAACTTGGAGAAGCCAGGTTAGGTCTTAGCAGAAGATCTCCAAACGTTAGTGAACTCATAAGAAATGTACCTGCAAACCTTAAAAATGATCCAGATCTTATTTATGAGAGAATGAGATGGAGAAGAAAAGCTAAGCTTAATACAGCATCTGACTTACTTCTTGACCCACCAACTCAGATTTCTAATGTTAGGGGATGGTGGATAAATTCAAGAATAGTTATTAGAAGACTTTTGAATAAAAAAAACTATTTAAAAGCATACAATATTTTAAGCCAACATACTTTACCTATTAACAGCGACTCAGGTCTCGAGGCTGAATGGCTGGCAGGATGGGTGGCTTTTAGTTTTCTTGATAAAAAAGAAGTAGCATCAAAACATTTTTATAAAGTCTTCGATGCTGGTGGCCAAAATTATAAAGCAAAAGCGGCATTTTGGTTGGGTCTATTATTTTTAGATGATAATAAAAAAGAATCTATTGAATGGTTTAAGAAATCAGAGGTTAATAAATTTTCTTATTATGGGCAGAATGCTTCATTAAAAATAAATAACTTTGGAATACCA
>Ga0055584_100001068_pt1 | contig 26692 bp, 30 predicted proteins | sample OSDHelmetaG_FD_58716 | JGI IMG/M metagenome (GOLD analysis project Ga0055584, IMG submission 58716) | Pelagic marine sediment microbial communities from the LTER site Helgoland, North Sea, for post-phytoplankton bloom and carbon turnover... | ecosystem: Environmental > Aquatic > Marine >...
AAAATACGTGTGCCAACACAATGTAAAAATGCATTAAAACGCATTTTACACAAGACCGTTGTGTGTAATTAAAAAGTAAATATGAAGAATAAATTAATTTTAGCACTCTTTTTATCATCGATGATAAATTTCGCTAACGGACAAAACAAAAAGGAATTAAGAGAAACAATTGATAAGTTGCGAGTAGATTCAACTAACTTGGAAATCAGGTTAGAAGAAAAAACTCTAATGATTGAAAAAATAAAACAGAAAAGTATAACCTGTGAAGAGTTAAATTTAAAATTACAAAATCAAAATGATGATTTATTGATGACTACGAAACAATTTAAGGACTCCTTGAATATTACTCTTGCACAAAATACTTTAATGAATGATTCATTAAACAAACTTAATCTGAAATCTGATTCTATTCAAAAATATTATCCAGTTAAACTATTTGTTGAGACTTTTTACAAATCACTAGAATTATCTAAAGAGGAAAATCAAAGACAATATGAAGTTGGTAATGTGAGTTTTAGTTTAGATAATTTTCATTCACTTATTGATAAAAACTCAAATTACAGTAAAAAGAGAGTAAACAATTTATCTGACCCAAGTTATCATGATAGATATTACATTGAACTTCAGAATATTGAAGAAATCAAAATTACGAGTGATGAAATTTTAGTCAAAACAAGGGTCTTATACGAAAGTTATGAAATGGGAGCTTTTTACAATGAAGAATTACTGACATTAAAAATTAATAGAGGTCTAATCAAATTGTATAAGTGGAGTGATTTAAGAGTATATAAAATGGAACTGTCTGAATATGAAGGTATGGAAAATTTTAGCGAAAGTGATTTTTATCAGTGGATGGGTAGTATAAATAAATAAGAATACAACTACACACAACAATGTATATAAAAAATAGGCGAAACAGTAAAAAAATCAAGGGTTTTAGCTCGTATCAAACTTTGTGCTTAACCGAAAGTTTCGTGCTTCGAAATCGCCTACTTTCCATATACTAACCGTTGTGAGGAATTGAAAAACTGAAGAAATGAATCCAACACACAAAAAATATGACTCAGCTGAATCACTGAATTTATTTGATGGCATGACTCTGAAAATACTATTGAGTTCTTCTGACACCAATGAGCTCCAGGCAGTATTTGAAGATATAGTTGAACCTGGACTTGTACCAGGACGACACATACACCACAAGCAGGATGAAACTTTTCTTTTCTTAGAAGGAACATTTGATGTAGAGATTGATGGAAAACTCTATAAAATGTCAGCTGGCGACACAGCTTTTATTCCAAAAGGAACCGTTCACGCGTGGAAAAATGTAGGTGATGGAATCGGTCGTTTGCGTTATATATTCTCACCTGCATTGAACATTGAAGAAATGTTTAGAGCTATTAGTTCTGCAAATGAAATTGGTGGAATGACTGATGAATTCATGCTAAAACTAGCACAAGATTATCCAGAACAGGAAACTGTTGGACCACCACTTTAGAAAAAGAATAAAAACTATTTACAACAAAATATAAACTGCGTTTCAACCCATTTTAGTCAGAAAGTTGGCAGTAGTTAGAATAATTAACAATTATTGAGAACAAAATAAAAGACACCATGCCAAAATACGATTTACAAGATATATTAAACCTCGAAAAGTATCATCGAATTTCTCTAATCAACAAAATATCTGGATTAAAGAGTGCAAACCTAATTGGCACAAAGAATACCAATGGCATCTCCAATGTTGCGATTTTCAATTCCGTTATCCATATAGGAGCCAACCCTCCACTTTTAGGATTTATCATCCGCCCCCTTGCAGTCGAGAGACATACCTATTCAAATATTAAAGCGAACAAATATTTTACAATCAATCAGGTTTCTAAAGAAATCCATAAAATGGCGCATATGACTTCCGCAAATTATTCAAAGGAAATTTCTGAATTTAACCCATGTGGCTTGACAGAAATGTACATCGATGATTTTCCAATTCCGTTTGTAAAAGAGAGCAAAATAAAAATTGGTCTGTCCTTTCAAGAAGAAGTTCTTATAGAGGCGAATAAAACCATCTTAATGATAGGGAAAGTAGAAAAAATCATATTACCCGATGATTGTATTAGCACTGATGGGGATATCAATTTTGAGGCATTAAACACGATCGGAGTTGGGGGATTGGACACGTATTACGAATGCAAGCGAATTGCGCGATATGAATATGCAAGAGCAAATCATCCCATCAAGGAAATAGAATAGAGTAACAGCCACTAACAAAAGATAATCGCAAATCAATTGAATAATACACTAATCTTTTAGCGGATTGAACTGTTACATGAACATATGAATAGAGATCAAAACGTACGAAGTATCCGGCCCGAATTAGACCTAAAAAATAAAAATACGCTACCCATTGAAAAATTTCAAAACGAAACGCTTCGTCCAATATTAAAATTACAACACGAGCTTACCCAGTTTTTATTATTGAATCATCAAAACTATAATGCCATTCGCATTTTGAAACCGAAAGAAAAGCAATATGAAACGGCATTGAAGAAATTTATTCAAACAAACATTGAATTTAAAAATCAACTATTGGGTGCGGTGATCGGTCAATTTACCCATGCAGAATTAACGTTCTATATGAACCATCGTAAAGAGATCAACAAACGAATCATGCAAATGCAACTCAATCGATATTTCGACTCACTGTAGTTTTCAGATAACCGTATCCATTTAATTCACTTAAGGTCAATGATTTGTCTTGACATTAGCTGTGACAAGTTGGGTTCATGGAGCACTGGGCCTATCATGATCCCCTAAAAAAAGGCATTGAAGTACAAAAATTAAACATTCGCAAGGCACAGCAATCCATACAGTTTTGTATACTTTTGTGCCGAACAGAGCAATTAAAAATAACGGCTTACAATAACATTACATGTCCAAATTACCCAAAGAACATAGATTTCTTGATCTTTCAGATTATGGACGGCCAATGGCCAAAGTTATTGCGAACTCTTTAAAGCATACTTCTTTCACCCCTATTCATGTTACAATCACATTTATACTCTCTGGTTTCATTGCCATGTATTGTATTATTCAAGAGTATTACTGGCTTGCAGCATTCTTTTTAATTGTAAAGTCTATTTTAGATGCTGCAGATGGCGAATTAGCCCGTGTGAAACAAACCCCTTCGTATACCGGTCGCTATTTAGATTCGGTAGCAGACATTATATTAAATGCCTTATTTCTTATTTCCATATGGTATATTACCGATACTCCCATTTGGATATTCTTTCTAGCATTCATAGGCTTGCAATTACAAGGCACACTTTACAACTACTACTACGTTATTTTAAGAAATAAATTTGATGGAGATACTACGAGTCGTGTGTTTGAAAACAAAACTCCCATTTCATTGGAAGGCGAAAAACAAAAACATGTGAATATTCTTTTTGGCATGTATAAACTGCTTTATGGTGCTTTTGATAAGACCATTTATACCTTAGATAGTAATGCATCCAAGGGCTCTGTTTTACCAAATTGGTTGATGACAAGTGTTTCTGCGTTTGGCTTGGGGTTTCAATTGCTCATTATTGCAGCGATGCTTGTGCTCGGCTTAAAAGCGAGTATTCTTCCTTTCTTTATTCTTTATACTGTTATGGTTTTTGTTTTTATTGGCATTCGGAAATTTTTCTATCAAGAAGAGAGAAACAAAACACTCACTTCATCCCTGTTTAAAAGGCAATGAAACAAACACACATACGCTCTTTTGGGAACCGAGACTGGCCTCTCAAATACACCAAACCAAACAATGGTATAATAGTCCAGGAAAGCTTCATCCAAAACTAAATGACTATACAATTGTTACTATCCCATAATTAAAGAAATGTTTAATAAATTTAACTTGACAGATAAGTTGCTTTTTGTAGCAGCCATACTTTCTCTTATTTTTTCTGAGATATTGTATTTTAATGGTCACGAAAACCAAGCAATTTTTATTGGTCTTTGGGTCCCTTCTATACTCTGTTTTGGAATATACTTAAAGCTAATAAATAAAAATGATTGATTTAATACCCTATTTTGCTGGATTAATTACCATTTTATTTGGCATTGGGTTTGTCTATGCAGTTGCTGTAGCCAAAAAAATAAATAAAGAAAAGTAAAATGGCTCTCCCTGCGGGAAGCTGTCTCTTGCCATTTAATTTTTGAGGTCATCCAACTATTTCGATAATCGAATGGTCTGCCTGCAAAAGCTATACGCTTGTTGTACGTGGAATAATTGAATAGTTACCTCCTTGGACTATATTTGAAGAACGCATGGGGCAAATAAGTCTAGATTTTGGCCATGGTCCTTATGCTATGGATAGTTTCATATTTAATTTGGTTAAATTTTAACCAAGGCGATTTCCGAAAAGCCATATGAGTAGGATATAATAAAGAAAAAAGGAATGGAAAATTTATTGATTTTAGCGCAGCTTGTTGTTGCAGTATCTGTTGTTTATGTTTGGACTTTTAGGTTTCATAATGTGTTAAAAGAGTTCAAACAGTTTGGATTAAGTGATTTAACCCGAAATTTCATAGGTGCCATAAAAATATCTCTCGCTACATTGCTATGTGTAGGTATTTGGCACCCTTCATTCGTTCTTATTCCATCCATTCTAATGGGTCTATTAATGATAGGAGCACAATATTTTCATTTTAAAATAAGTAACCCATTTATCAAACATTTACCCTCACTAATCCTTTTGGTCTTAAGTGCCTTTATAACATATTCATCCATATAAAATAAACCAGTATGTATGGAGTTACAATATGTATCTTAATATCAAGTTTATCCTTTTTTGTATATGCTTTTTTATACTTTTATAAACCCCATATGAAAAACGAGTTTAAACGTTTTGGGTTAGAAAAAATTGGATTAACAACCGTTTTATTAGAAATTACAGGAGCTTTAGGTTTATTAGTTGGACTTAAATTTAATTTAATTCTAATGATATCATCTCTCGGTCTTGCATTACTCATGTTTGCTGGCCTAATAGTAAGAATAAAGTTAAAAGATAGCATTCGTGTTTCTTTACCGGCTATTTTTTATATGGTATTGAATGCATTTATATTTTGGATCTCACTGAAATTAATGCCTTAAATAACAGAATCTAGCCCTGAAACTATTTATGTATATAGTTTGTTCCAATATTGATTGAAAGAAATACAATAAGTGGATAATTAATTGCTTTGAGGAACTGAGGGGGATAATTGAAAAATCCACAGCATCTTACATATATAAATGAATCAAACGGAAATTGACCGAATAATTGAAATGGCATGGGAGGATAGAACTCCTTTTGAAGCAATAAAAGCACAATTTGGGTATACGGAAACCGATGTCATAAAAATAATGCGCAAAGCGCTTAAGAGCACCTCTTTTAAAAGTTGGAGAAAACGAGTAAACAGTGGGGTTAGCAGTAAGCATCTCCAAAAAAGAGGCGAAGAAATTAATCGTTTTAGGTCTTCCAGGCAAAAAACCATTTCAAACAATAAAATTTCAAAGCGATAGCATTTCCAACGAATATCGATGAGATTCGCGAGCGGTTTTATTCAATAGACCCAAAGCGATATGCCAAAACAAGAAACTTTGGAGACGGAGCAGTTACGCAACTCAGTCCATATATTTCGCGTGGTGTAATTTCCACACGTGAAGTTTATGCCTATCTGATGTCTTTAGAAAAACCTTGGTATGAAGTGGAGAAACTTATTCAAGAACTTGCTTGGCGGGATTATTGGCAGCACGTATGGATCGCAAAAGGAGAAGCCATTCATACCGACTTAAAGCATCCGCAAAATCCAATTGCTCATTATCAAATTCCCAAGGCTATAGTAAATTCAACTACTGGAATCAATGCATTAGATTCAGCGATTGATGATCTCTATGATAGTGGATATATGCATAATCACATGCGCATGTATTTAGCATCCATCTGCTGCAATGTGGCAAGATCGCATTGGCTAGAACCTTCCAAGTGGTTGTATGCAAATCTTCTCGATGGCGATATTGCCAGCAATCAACTGAGCTGGCAATGGGTCGCTGGCGCATTCTCTAATAAAAAATACTATGCCAATCAAGACAATATCAATCATTTCTTTGGTGATACCCAAAAAAATACCTTTTTAGATATCGATTATGCTGATTTTGATCAAATTGAAATCCCTGAAATCTTAAGCGAATCGATACCCCTGCCTATCGATTTACATTTGCCTCAAATGAAAAACCCACCTCTTTTAGCGGACCAAAATTCTTTAATCTACAATTATTATAATTTAGATCCGGCATGGCATAAAGAAGAGCAACATCAACGCATTCTGTTGCTAGAACCCTCCCTATTTAAAAGGTATCCGGTTAGTGCAAAATGCATGGATTTTGCACTGGGACTAGCTAAAAACATCCCGAATCTTAAAATTTTTGTGGGGGAGTTTGATGCGCTTTTAAAGTCCATAAGCCCTGATAAAATAACCTACAAGGAGCACCCATTAAATGCGCATTACAGCGGGTTTGAAGAACCTAGGGAATGGCTGAGTTCCGTGAAAGGATACTTCCCCTCCTTTTTTGCGTTCTGGAAAAAGTGTAAAAAAGAATTATAGAATGAACAAAAGAGACCTTCCCTCCAAAATATGTCTTACTTGCAATCGTTCATTCAACTGGCGTAAAAAATGGGCTAGAGATTGGGAACAAGTTAAATACTGCAGTGAAAAATGCAAACGCAACAAAATACATGCAAGCCATTAATCTAATATTTCCGCATCAGCTTTTTCTAAATAGTCCATTATTAGAAAACGAAAATGAAATTTACTTGATTGAAGAATATCTTTTTTTTAAGCAATACAAATTTCACAAACAGAAGATTGCCTTTCATAGAGCTTCAATGAAAGCATACCAAAATTATCTTCAAAGCTTAAACTTAACCGTGCATTATATTGAATCAGACCATACACTATCTGACATAAGGCACTTTCATCAAGAAGTGAAGGCTAAAAAGATTCAAACCATACACCTCGTTGATCCTGTGGATGATTGGCTAGAGCAGCGCGTTAAATTGCTCTCCAGTGCATGCAAAATAATCACCTATACGAATCCTCAGTTTCTCAATAGCAAAGAAGACTTAGCCGGTTTTTTCAGAAAAGATAAAAAATCCTTTTTTCAAACTACTTTTTACAAGCAGCAACGCAAAAAACTGGATATTTTAATGGATGACGAACAAAAGCCTTTGGGTGGTAAATGGACCTATGACGCTGAAAACAGAAAAAAATATCCAAAAAACAAATTGCCTCCTGCGGTACATTTTCCAGGCAGAACAGCGGTTTGGGAGGAGGCATTTGATTACACCATGCGTTTATTTGCTGAAAATCCAGGAAGTATTTCAAAGGATCGATTATACCCCCTTACCCATCAAGAAGCGAGTGAATGGTTTGAACAATTCTTAACCTATCGTTTTTATGATTTTGGAATATACGAAGATGCCATCGTTAAAGAATCTTCCATTCTTAATCACAGTATCCTTTCACCTCTCATGAATGTGGGTCTTATCCAGCCAATGGAAATCATAAAACGTACCCTTGTATTTTCTAAAGAGGCGGGTATTCCAATTAACTCCACCGAGGGTTTCATTCGGCAAATCATTGGCTGGCGCGAATTTATCCGTGGAATGTATTTGTGCAAAGGCAGGTTCTCACGAACTAGAAATTACTGGGGATTTGATCGTAAAATCCCGAAATCTTTTTATGATGGCACCACAGGTATTGAGCCCATAGATCAAACCATTAAAAAAGTACTTCAAACAGGGTATTGCAATCACATTGAACGTTTAATGGTTCTTGGAAACTTTATGCTGCTCTGCGAATTTGATCCAGACGAAGTACATCGCTGGTTTATGGAATTATTTATAGATGCTTATGATTGGGTAATGGTTCCTAATGTATACGGCATGTGCTTATTTGCAGACGGAGGAACGTTTGCCACTAAACCGTATATAGGAGGATCTAACTATCTTAAGAAGATGAGTAATTATGGGAAGGGAGAATGGGATCAAGTTTGGGATGGCCTCTTTTGGCGTTTTGTGATAAAGCATCAAGATTTTTTTCGCTCTAACCCAAGAACATCCATGCTGGTTCATTCGCTCAATAAAATGTCCCCTGAAAAACAAAAAAATCACCTTAAAAATGCAGATTCATTTATAAAAAGTAAATTAGACCCAACAGTCACCCTTAAAGACCAAACTATACACGACAATATGTAAACTGCATAAAAATACAGTTTAACTAAAACGTTTAGTGGCATTTAAAAAAGACAGAATAGCGTGATACTTTTTACCCTATTAATTTTGATTGTTTTCTTCTCAGCTAAACGGGTTGATTGGATTTCTGATTGGTATAAAAAGATTTTTTACAGACCGCAATTGAATCCAAAACCTTAAATTTACCAACATGTTCGAATCTTTACAAAACTTAGATACCGTAATCATAGATTTTAATGCCAAGAGCCAGATTTTACTCAATTTTGCCATTGCATTTATCATGTTTGGTGTTGCCCTAGAGTTAAAAATAGCGCATTTTACGAAGCTTCTTAAAAACCCAAAAGCACCGATAGTAGGTGCTATTTCGCAATTTGTAATGATGCCTTTGTTAACCCTGGGTTTAGCCATTTTACTAAAAGACTATATCACCATGACGGTTGGTTTGGGAATGATTTTGGTAGCTTCTTGCCCTGGTGGAAACATCTCTAACTTTATGTGCAGTTTGGCCAAAGGCAATGTGGCCCTTTCTGTTAGTCTCACTGCTGTATCAGACTTAGGTGCACTTATTCTAACCCCTTTCAATTTTGCTTTTTGGGGAAATGTCTTTGTCTCCGTTTACACTACTTCACAAACGGGAGATTTAGTTCAACCGCTTTACATTGACCCTATTCATGTGTTTATGACCATATTCTGGATTCTAGGCATTCCACTTGTGCTTGGTATATTAGTAAACAGTAAGTTTCCGGAGTTTTCTTCTAAACTCATCATTTGGATGAAACGTCTCTCCATTGCCATTTTTATTGCTATTTTATTAATCATTTTCATCAAAAACTTCGATTTATTCTTACAACACATCAAATACATATTCTTAATTGTTTTGGTGCACAATGCTTTGGCATTTTTACTTGGCTATAATTTTGCTCGGCTTTTTAAATTAGAAAAGCGCGATAGAAAAACAATATCTATTGAAACTGGAATACAAAATTCTGGCCTGGCCCTAGCTTTGTTATTTAATCCTAAAATTTTTGACCCAAGCATCGCCATTGGCGGCATGACCTTTATTGCAGCCTGGTGGGGCGCTTGGCACATTATTTCAGGTCTTGCATTGTCTTCTTATTGGGGAAGATTTGGGAAGGCCCCATTAACATAAATTTAAAAATATGGAACCACGAATTTTAGTAATAGGAAGATTGCAGTCAACTTTAGATGTTTTAGTTGAAGAATGGGAAAGATATGGCAGAAACGTAATTGCCAGCAATTCAAGAGACAGGATTAAGGAAATCATTGAAACTGACTCAATAGATTTTATAGCCATTGGTGGCGGACTTCCTGACGATGAAAGAGAAGAAATGGCAGAATATATCTCTATGATTAACTCCAAAATATCAGTTCATCCAATACCACGAACTGAGGAAGCCATGGGACCTTATAACTTCATTCCTTTCCTTAACAATCTTGCAATCATGTTCAAAGTGCGCAAGGCAATGGAAAAATAAACAGCTTACAACAAAAGCTAAAATGCATTTAAACTTAGTTTAGCTAGACCGTTACACAAACTGTACCCCGAACCAAAGGCATAATAGGAATACTTGCCTTACCTAGCTATATTTGAAGAGAAGCAATTATTAATGCTCAAAACATGAATTCAAACATTAATCTAGCCGTATTGATTGACGGTGACAATATCCCATCTGCCCACGTAAAAGAGATGATGGAGGAAATTGCCAAGTATGGCAACCCAACTATAAAGCGAATCTATGGTGATTGGACGAAACCCCATTTAACCAAATGGAAAAACCTACTCCTTGAAAACGCTATAACACCCATCCAACAATATGGATATACCACTGGTAAAAATGCAACAGACTCAGCAATGATCATCGATGCGATGGATATTTTATACAGTGGCAAAGTCAACGGGTTTTGTTTGGTTTCCAGTGACAGTGATTTTACTCGATTAGCCACTCGTTTAAGGGAAGCTGGAATGCAGGTCATTGGTATTGGAGAAAAGAAAACTCCTAACCCGTTCATTGTGGCTTGTGATCGATTCATATATATTGAGATTTTAAAGAAACAGGTTGACAAGAAAAATGACGATCAAAAAGGCTCAGAAAAAACCAATGTAGACAAAATAACGCGCAAAGAAATCAATTTGATCAGGACTACTATTTCAGACTTATCTGATGATGACGGCTGGGCATTTCTAGGAGATGTGGGCAGTTTACTACAGAAAAAGCAACCCAATTTTGATTCTAGAAATTATGGATTTGAAAAACTTACCCCACTCATTAAATCAACCGGTGATTTTGAATTGGAGCAACGCGAAAATCCGAAGAGTAAGTACAAGTTGATTTTTGTAAAAAATAAAGAAGTGCATAAAACTAAGAAGCGTTAAAATATCACAATGGATCCACTACTGAAAATCACCTTTGCAATAATTGGCCTTGGAATAATCAACACCATTTATCTATCGTATCATGTCATTAAGGGCACACCCGTTTATTGTTTGTTTCTGCCGCCCAACACCCCGGCATCGTAAGAACTGAATTGGGTAGAAATGCCCGTTGGTTTTCTAAAGTAATCTTTAACATAATGGGAAAGTCTCCGGAAAAAGGATCTCAAACACTCAGCTATCTCATCGAGACCGACCCCATAAAACTTCAATCTGGTGCTTATTATGCTAATAAAAAAGAGACCAAGACAACACCACAAAGTTATGATATTGACATGGGGTAGAAGCTGATTGAGGTGGTTCAAACTTATTTAGACCAACACCTTACACCCAATGACTTCTTATCCATTGATTAACTTGATATGAATTGCCCAAAATGTAAAATCCAGATACCCCACGAAAAAATCAACATCAAAACCGATGTTGGGCATTGTACCAGTTGTGATCATTTGTTTAAAATTTCCGAGCATCTGGACCAAGTGTTGGACAACTTTGACATTCATACTACACCCAAAGGAACATGGCATAGCGAAGAACGAGATGTGACCATAATTGGTGCTTCAACACGCTCTCCAATTGCCTTGTTTTTAGTGCCATTTATGTTAATCTGGTCGGGTGGATCATTAGGGGGTATATATGGATTCCAAATTATAGAAGGCGAATTCAATCTCTTAATTTCACTATTTGGCATTCCTTTTATCTTAGGTTCAATATTCTTTTGGGGCATCGCCTTTATGGCGATTTGGGGGAAAGTTGAGGCAAGGCTAGATCGGCAAGGAGGTTCGATTTTTACTGGTATCGGAAGTATTGGGCGCACAAAAAAATTCAGCTGGCAGGAAGTAAGCAGCATACACGAAAAACACCGCAGAGCAAATACTACCAACACGTATGCTTCTTATATTGCCTTGGAGGGGAAACGCAGAATCACTTTTGGCACAGGATTGAATGAATCCAGACGATTTTACCTGCTTAAATCATTTCAAAGCATTCATGGTAAGGTAAAGTCGAATAAACACTTTATTCGGTAGTCCATATCTGAACTTTTGTTTGTCTTATTCATTCTTACGAAGTATTATTTAATCATGAAAAAAATTACACCATAATTGGCTTAAATGCCGGCTTCTGAGATGCATCATTGCTTAAACTAAAAATATTTTAATTATTTTTTGGGGGTAAGGCCCGTTTCGATTGTATTAGGTTCTGAAAGGTAAAATTATGAAAGACCAACTCAAATCGAATATTATAACTAAACACCTCGCTGGTTTATGCACCAAAGAGGAAGAACAGTTTTTAAAAGAATGGTTAAAGCGCGACCCGCGGCACCATGAATTTTTTGCAGCAATTCAATTTCAAGCTCAGGTAAGTCCATTTCAAATGGCCCTAAAACATGCCTAAAGTAGACTATATAGAGATGGCGAAAGCCTTAGAGCAAAAGCAAGAACTTCCACTTCCTGTTGAAGAGCAAGATCTCTTTGCCCAAATTTGGGAAGTATCTTCGGAATACTCGTCTTCTTTCGATAGTGCCAAAAGTTTTGAAAAACTATCTGCTGCTATAAAAGCACCCAAAAGAAGTAACAGAAATTACATTTGGGTTGCGGCAGCTTCGGTATTGCTTATCATTGGTGCAGCATTATTTAATCTGCTTCCTAACAAAGAAGCTTCTTTCGCTACGCTCAAAGGAGAACATAAAACCATTTTACTTGAGGATCAAAGTGAAGTTCAAATGCAAGGCGGCAGTGAGCTCATTCTTGATAAACAATTCAATAATGAAACCCGATCAATGCATTTAGAGGGTGTTGCCTTTTTTGATGTTGCTAAGAATCCAGAAAAACCTTTTATCATCCATACTAAACGAGGTACTGTACGTGTCTTGGGTACTTCATTCACTGTACATGCAGAAGACGAAATGCAACGATTTGCGGTTGACGTTTATGAAGGACGTGTAGAAGTTAAAAATGATCAAGGCGCTGAAGTTTTAACCAAAGGAATGCATCTAGAAATGGATAAAGATGGTCAAATGAAAATTGGCTCAACTAATGGTCTATTGCACTACACCATTGATCAATTTGTTTTTGTTAACAGTAGAGTAGCAGATATAGTGAAAGAAATTGAAAACAAATTTGGGGTTGATGTAAATTACGATCAATCACTCGCAAATCAAAAAATCACGCTTAAAACTAAGGCTAAAACTGCTGATCAATTATTGCGCATTCTATCTGGAACGCTTGATAGTGAGTTTAGCACTTCTAAAGCACCCTAGTGTTTCCATATCTTAAAAACGTATTTAAGCAATACAAATACCACTAAGCCTGCAATTACACCGATTAGCACATCTGTAAAAATGATGGTTATTACGGTAGTCAAAAACACAGCTAAATTCCTTTTCCCCTTCTTGAAAAATTTGATGAACACTTGAGGTTTAGCGAGGCGATATCCCGCTACCATTAATACAGCTGCTAAGCCAGACATCGGTATGGTGTTTAGTATAAATGGGACAAATAAAACAGCTATCAAAATTAAGACGCCATGATAAATCGCGGACATTTTTGTTTTAGCCCCAGCACTGGCATTAACTGAAGATCGAACCACAACTGAAGTCAACGGTAAGGCACCTACCAGGCCAGCAGCAAAGTTTCCAATGCCCTGTGCTATTAACTCACGATTGGGGCCACTGACGCGCTTATATGGATCAATATCATCAGCAGCCTCCAAACTGAGCAATGACTCTACACTACCCACCAAAGCAATTTGCAATCCTATTATCCAAACCAATCCATTCCCAATTCCCGCCATGTTTGGATGATTTAGGCTATTTCGAACATCTTGGAAACTTGAAAATATAGGCAAATCAACTAATACCACATCTGGATACAATGGATGAAAATCGTTGAATATGATAAGCTTATTCGCTATAATCGCAACCAATAAACCAATAAGCATTGCTGGAATTAATTGAAGTACTTTGTTCAATTTAGAAACACGTGTCCAAATCCATATACTGATTATCCCAACGATTGTTATAATAACTGCTTTATAATTAATGTACTTTAAGCTGTATGCAATTTCAGTAAAGGTATTTCTTCCGTCTTTTTGAAAGAATTCTTCATCTCCTTCAAAATCCGCATTGAACCCCAACGCATGCGGAATTTGTTTCAGCAAAAGAATTATACCTATTGCAACCATTAACCCTTTAATTACTTCTATGGGCACCCAAGTGGCAAATTTACCCGCCTTGAACACTGCAAAAACAATCTGGAGCAAACCTGAAATGAGGACAGCCAATATGAAAAGTTCATAGTTATGATTAAGGGTTTCAATACCAGCCGATACAATCACAAACAAACCGGCTGCTGGGCCACTGACACTGATATGGGAATTTGAAAAGAGTCCTACAATTATGCCTCCAATAATACCTGAAAGCAATCCGTTAAAGGCGCTGGTCCCTGATGCAACTGCAATACCCATGCATAGCGGTATGGCAACCAAAAACACAACTATGGATGAAATAAAGTCCTTTAAGAAACTGCTCTTAAAATATCCTTTCTTAAGAATAGGTATATCAACTTTATTCAACATATTTGTTTTCTTGACTTAATTTTGATGCTACTTTAAAACCAAACAATCCGTTTGCACGTTAGTTTGAATATGAAAGCTTTATTAATTGGCACAATAATACTATTTGCAATTGGTTGTACAAATTCCAAACCAACCCATAACGAAGAAATTACACACAAAATGGATAATACGAAAGAAGAATTAAACGATTCCGTTCCAACCACCGAAGCAGGTTGGAAAGCAAAACTTAGCCCTGAAGAATACCGAATTTTGCGTGAGAAAGGAACTGAACGGGCGGGTACCGGTCAATATGATAAGCATTGGGACAGTGGTGTATACGTTTGCAAAGGTTGCGGTAACGAGTTGTTTACCAGCAACACCAAATTTGATGCACATTGCGGCTGGCCCAGTTTCTATCAAGGAATTGACAAAAGCAAAATAAAAGAAGTGCTGGATACCTCATTTGGAATGTCTAGAACTGAAGTACAATGCGCAAATTGTGGAGGGCATCTTGGTCATGTTTTTAATGACGGTCCTGAGCCCACAGGTTTAAGATATTGTATTAACAGTGTTAGCCTAGGTTTTGAGAAGAAGAAATGAGATAGACCCTGAACTCAATCTCAGTGCGTCTATTCATTTCACATAATTGGTATTCATTTTAGTTCAACGGCTTTTAGAATGAGACGGATGTAAAACGTCACATAACAGGTTATCATTTTATTTCTTACTTTTGGTCAAAACAAAAAATGAAACCCACATTTAGGCAAAAGTCCCGTTATCAATTTGAACGTTTTATCAATAAAGGTGGCTCAAGCATCTTCAAAAGCCTCATTGTAGTTTTTATTTTTGGGTTTCTACTTATCATTGGCCTACGCTACCTTAGAAATTTGTTTGGGTATTCGTAAAAACGATAAAATGAAGAACCCCAATTCAAATTTTGGTGTACGACTAAACCTGCCTAAAGATGAATCCATAGTGCTAACTAAAGATGATTATTTAGTGGTTCTATCTGAGGATGAATTATAAAAAAAGCCGAGGCGATACCTCGGATTTTTACACTGTTATGGTTTATAATTAGGTGTCAATAGAACCCATTACACGTTGCATAAATTCATTTAATGCTTCCTTTTCACTCTTTCCTTCTCTCATCAGGTTTTGGACTTCCAAAGCACCAAACATATTGGACAATAACTCACCGATCACATCCAGCTCTTCATCTTTAACCGAATTGCTTTCAGAAAGATTTTCTAAAAATGCAACTGCTTCCTGAACATAATCCTCATCATGCTCTTCAATGAACTGATTGATATGTTTAATTACTGGCAGCCTCATCTATAAATGTTTTTAAATTTTCTGCTTTATTGGTCTGCGTTTGAGCCACTAATACCCCGTTCCTAAATGCTGCAAACGTAGGCAGGTTATCTACTTTGGCCAACTTTCTGGATTCTGGAAACTTTTCAGCATCTGCCAATACAAATTCGGCTGATTCCATCTCTCCTGAGTGTTTTTTAAACTTTGGTTTCATCAACCGGCAATTGCCACACCATCCTGCAGAATACTGAACAAAAACCAATTCATTTTCCTGCACGATTTGCGCTAAGTTATCTTCTGCTAATTCGTGCAACATAGTTGATAATCTAATTAATGACTGCTTAAGTATGATGCCACGCCATCTCTGTCGGCATTCATTGCATCCTTGCCTTCTTCCCAATTTGCTGGACAAACCTCACCGTGGTTTTGAACATGTGACCAAGCATCAATTAATCTAATAAATTCGTTTACATTTCTACCAAGTGGCATATGGTTAACTCCTTCATGGAAAATAGTTCCAGTTTCATCAATCAAATATGTAGCTCGGTACGAAACTGAGTCACCAACTAGAATATCAGCATCCAGCTCTTCATTATAATGCACATCTGAGATATCCAAAATATCCAAAATTGCAGACAAGTTACGATTGCTATCTGCTAATAATTTGTATGTTACGCCTTCAATACCACCGTTGTCTTTTGGAGTATTTAGCCAAGCAAAATGAACTTCTGCAGTATCGCAAGATGCGCCAATTACAATGGTATTTCTTTTTTCAAATTCTGGCAAGGCTGCTTGAAAAGCATGCAATTCTGTTGGACAAACGAAGGTGAAGTCTTTAGGGTACCAAAACAATAATACCTTCTTATTATTTTTGGTTGCTTCTTCAAATACATTCAATTGAGTTGTTTCACCCAATTGATCGATTGCTGTAACTGCTAAGTTTGGAAATTTTCTTCCTGTAAATGACATAGTTTTATATTTTGATTAATTCTGTACAAAGATATGCAGAAGTTATCATTGATAAAAACGAAAAAAACTATAGTTTTGATAGACAGAATCTATAATGAATTTTCAACAATTAGAATACGCACTTGCAGTCCAGCAATATCAACACTTTGGTAAGGCTGCCGAAAGTTGTAATATCACACAAGCTACACTATCAGCTATGATAAAAAAGCTTGAGGAAGAATTAAAAATTCAGCTTTTTGATCGATCAAGTCAACCCATTTTAGTTACGGAGAAGGGAACAGAAGTTTTGCTTCTTGCCAATAAGATTATTCACGAAAAGAATAATTTATTATCTCTACAGCACGCTTCAACCACTGAAATTAAGGGAATACTGCGGTTGGGAATCATTCCCACAATTGCCAGCACCCTGTTACCACTGATTCTCCCTACAATACTCAAAGAAAATCCCGAGTTGGAATTGGTGATTTCTGAGATTAAGACAGAAGATATTGTGGAGCAACTAAAGATTGGCAAAATTGATTTGGGCATTTTAGCAACTCCATTAGAACATGTTGAGCTTGAAGAAACAATATTATACTATGAACCGATGATGCTCTATGGCATTAAAGATAAAAGCAAAAAGTACGTTTCAGGCAAAGACGTTAAAAGCAGCAAAGTTTGGCTGCTCGAAGAAGGCAATTGTTTTCGTAATCAAAGTATTACCATTTGTAACATTCAATCTAAACAATTAAAAGAAAGTCAGCTTCAATTTGAGGGCAGTTCCTTTGACACTTTACTTAGACTAAGTGATCAGTTTGGAGGGTACACCTTGGTTCCTGAGCTATATTATAATACCTTATCAAAGCGTGAGAAAAAACGTTGCAAACCTTTTGTTAAACCGGTTCCAGTGCGAGAAATCTCGTTGGTTCATTCAAGACCAGATGCAAAGAAACTATCCGCTCTATTGCTCAGTGAAACGATTAAAGATATTGTTGAAGGAGTTATTTCCACCACTCATCAAAAATCCAGTGACTTATCTATTATAGGAATCTAAATGAAATTATTTAAGCTTACGCTTGATTTGCTCTTCCTCGTAGATTTCAAGATCATCCCCAACCTGGATATCTGAAAAGCTTCTGAGCTTAATACCACATTCAAATCCTTTCGCGACATCTTTCACCTCATCCTTGAACCTTTTCAAGGAACTCAATGCACCGTCATGTAATACTACCCCGTCTCTAATTACACGGATTTTAGAATCACGTTTAACCTTTCCGTCTGTAACCATACAACCGGCAACCTGCCCTACTTTAGTAATATTAAATACTTCACGAACATTTACATTTCCTATTATATGTTCCACAATGTCTGGTTCAAGCATACCCTCAATCGCAGACTTAATCTCATCGATTGCTTTATAGATAACTGAGTAATGACGAATATCAATGGATTCCTCATCAGCTAAGCCTTTCGCTTTTGCAGATGGCCTAACCTGGAACCCAATAATAATGGCATCAGATGCTGATGCCAACATAACATCAGATTCTGAAATCTGACCTACACCTTTATGTATAACTGATACCGCTACCTGTTCAGTAGTCAACTTCAATAATGCATCAGCCAATGCTTCAACAGAACCATCCACGTCACCTTTAACAATTAATTTAAGTTCTTTAAAGTTACCAACTGCCAAACGTCTACCAATCTCGTCCAAGGTAATGTGTTTAGTGGTACGAATGCCTTGCTCTCTAATAAGCTGCATGCGTTTGTTAGCTAAATCTTTTGCCTCAGATTCATCTTCAAATACTTTGAATTTATCTCCTGCCGTTGGCGCTCCGCTAAATCCAAGTAAAGCCACAGGACTTGAAGGCCCTGGTTCATTTACCGTTTTATTTCTTTCGTTAAAAAGGGCTTTCACTTTACCATAATACTGCCCGGCTACTACATGATCCCCAATTTTCAAAGTTCCATATTGCACTAAAACAGTGGTTACGATACCACGACCTTTATCCATTCTTGCCTCAACCACTGTACCACCGGCAAGTCGTTTCGGGTTGGCTTTTAACTCTAAAAGTTCTGCTTCAAGAAGTACCTTCTCTAATAATTTATCAATATTTTCTCCTTTTTTAGCTGAAATTTCTTGGGCTTGAAATTTACCACCCCATTCTTCAACTAAGATATTCATTCCCGAAAGCTCCTCACGAATTCTATCCGCATTTGCTCCTGGCTTATCCATTTTATTAAAAGCAAAAATCATCGGCACACCAGCTGCTTGTGCATGACTGATGGCTTCTTTGGTTTGAGGCATAACACTATCATCAGCCGCAATTACAATAATTACTAAATCCGTTACTTGAGCACCCCTTGCACGCATAGCTGTAAACGCTTCGTGACCCGGTGTATCAATAAACGTAATCTTTTGGCCGTCCTTTAGGGTAACTTCATATGCACCAATATGCTGCGTAATTCCTCCGGCTTCACCAGCGATTACATTCTCATTTCGCACATAATCCAATAGTGATGTTTTTCCGTGATCAACGTGACCCATTATGGTTACAATTGGAGCTCTTGGCAATAAATCTTCCTCCGTATCAATTACCTCTTCCTCTGTATCAATTTGGGCATCGGCATCCACAAACGTCACATCGTAGCCAAATTCATCTGCTACAATTGCAATCGTTTCCGCATCCAATCGCTGGTTAATACTAACCATCATTCCCAATGAAAAACATGCTGTGATTACATCCGTAACTTGTTTATCCATTAAGCTCGCTAATTCGTTTGCCGAAAGGAACTCAGTTACTTGTAATACATTTTTCTCTTGCTCATCGCGTTCTTCCTGTTCTAAACGAATAGACTCATGGTCATCCCTTCTTTTCTTTCTGAACTTACTCTTTAGGGACTTATTTTTGTTCCCTTCAATTTTTGATAATGTTCTACGGATCTTATCTTGAATCTCTTTTTCAGAAATTTCCGTTTTTTCTCTTTTATTTACTTTCCCTCCTAGTTTTCCTGTAGGGGTCTCTTTCCGTTTTCTTTTCTTTTTGTTCTTAAGGTCGATGGTATCTGTTGACGCAACCAACCTTTTTTTCTTTTCAGGTTCTTTTGGTAATTCAATTTTACCTTTAATGGTTAAGCCGCCTAATTTTTCGCGTTTCAGCTTAATCACTCCATCATCCTTCGGAGTCTCAACCGGTACTTCTTTCTTTACTTCATCAGCAGGAGCTTTTACTTCTTCTTTTGGTTCTTCAACCTTAGCTTCTACTTCTTTCTCCTTAGGCTCAACCTTTTCCTCAACCTTTACTTCTGGTTCAACTTTTGGTTTTTCTTCAACTTTTGGTTTTACCTTGGCCTTAACTTCTGGTTCAACTTTCTTATTAACCGTTTTTCCTGTATCTAGGTCTATTTTACCTAAAACCGTGGTGCCTTTTAAATTCTCAGCTTTTGCTTCTATGGTTTCTTCTGGAACATTGGATACATTATTACTGACGCCAACATTCTTGATAAGAATTTCTTTTTCTTCTTTCTTCTTCGTTTCCTTAAAGCCATCTTTCTTCACCTCTAAAGAAATCTTCTCTTCTTTAACTTTAACCGTTGTATTTATGGCTCTTGACTCTTCTTTAGCAGCCTTTTCTGATTGGAATTCAGATAGCAACAAACCATACATATCTTGGTCTATCTTAGCCGTTGGTTTTACTTCCAACGCAAAGCCGTTATCATTTAGATGTGCTATAAGAGTTTCATAGCCCACATTCAATTCAACTGCTACTTTATTAATTCTGTATGTTTTGTTAACTGCCATATAATTGCTCGTATCTCTACAAGAACGCGCAAAGATAGTCGAATTGGAAGTAAAATAAAATATTGGGAATAATTTACTAAACTCAGCATTATCAGCAATCTTACTACACAAAAAAGGGATTATACCGTCCCTGCATAATCCCTTTTTCTATCTTAAGTATTTTCGTTGCTTATTCGAATTCAGCCTTCAGAATTTTCTTCAATTCCAAAACGGTCTCTTCTTCCAATTCCGTTCGTTTAATTAAATCCTCGTTTGGTAAATTAAGTACCGATTTCGCTGTGTCTAGACCAATGCTTTTCAATTCATCTATTATCCAACCATCAATTTCATCTAAGAATTCATCCAATTCAACATCCGCTGTATCATCCGATACATTATCTCTGTAAACATCGATTTCATATCCTGTTAAACGACCGGCTAACTTAATATTATGACCTCCTTTGCCAATGGCAAGAGAAACTTGATCTGCATTTAGATAAACCTCTGCACGCATTTTTTCATCATCAATTTTGATGTTATTTACTTTTGCTGGATTAATAGAACGCTGAATAAACAATGACTCATTGGTTGTGAAATTAATTACATCAATGTTTTCATTTCTCAGCTCACGAACAATACCGTGAATCCTAGATCCTTTCATGCCAACACAAGCACCTACAGGGTCAATACGATCATCATAACTTTCCACTGCAATTTTTGCGCGTTCACCCGGCTCCCTAACAATTTTCTTTATGGTAATCAAACCATCTACTATTTCAGGAACTTCCAATTCAAATAAACGCTCCAAAAAGATAGGTGAAGTTCTGGAAAGTATAATTTTAGGGTTGCCATTATGCATTTCAACCGTTTTTACAATTGCACGTAGATTTTCTCCTTTTTTATAAAAGTCAGAAGGAATCATATCTGTTTTTGGAAGTATTAATTCGGTCCCTTCATCATCCAAGACCAATAATTCTCTTTTCCAGATTTGATAAACTTCGCCAGAAATAATTTCACCTACTTTATCTTTATACAAGTTAAAAATTTCATCTTTTTCCAATTCAAGAATCTTAGTAATTAACATTTGACGAGCCGCCAATATATTACGTCTTCCAAAATCTGCTAAATAAACAGGCTGGATGGCTTCTTCTCCCAATTCATAATCATCCTCAAGTTTTAAAGCATCTGTAATAGAGATTTGTGTATTTTCATTTTCGACTTCTCCATTATCAACAATCAATCTGTTGTGATAAATTTCTAAATCTCCACTTTCTGTATTGATGATAATATCAAAATTGTCTTCGCTTTCAAACTTCTTACGTAACATGCTTTTAAAAACATCTTCCAACACGTGCATCATGGTCGCACGGTCAATATTCTTAAATTCTTTAAACTCTGCAAATGAGTCTACTAATCCGATTTCTGGTTGTTGTGTTTTTGCTGCCATTATTAAAATGCTAATTTAATTGTTGATTCCTTAATTATGTTAAAAGGCACTGTTTTCTTTTCTGCCTCAATTTTCTTTTTCTTATTGGCTGGTATTTCAATTTGAATTTCTTCTACGCTTACCCTGAGCAGTTCGCCCTCAAACTCTTCCCCATCCATATTTTCGACACGAATTGTTCTTCCGATGTGTTTTTTATATTGGCGCTGATTCACCAACGGCTTATCTGCACCAGGAGTACTCACTTGAAAGGTAAATGCTAAATCTTCTTCCAATTCTTCATCCACTCGATTGGAAATACCTTTACTAATACCTGCAATATCCGATAACTTAACCGGCTCATCTCCATCTATCAAGAATTGATACGAGTTGTTTTTAGGATTTTTTATAAAATCGATCAAAAAAACATTCTCATTATCGCTACAAGCCTCTTCAAAAAAGGAGAGTAATTGGTTCTTTAAATCTGCTTGCCTAGTCATTTGCATTAAAAAAGGGAGCTTTTGGCTCCCTCACATTTAATTCGTTTAGTCTGCTGCAAATATAGGGTTTATCTAAGAAATCCGCAATTATATTTTGCGCATATTGTTTTCAAGGAAAATGATAGCTATTTTCGCCCATTAAATTAAGTTAGAAAGAGCGTTTTATGAATAGCTATAATAAATCAAATAATATTGTTGGATGGGTAATGTTCGCCATTTCATTTGTGGTGTATTTGCTCACACTGGAGCCCTCTGTAAGTTTGTGGGATTGTGGTGAGTTTATTTCAGCTGCGTATAAATTACAAGTAGTGCATCCCCCGGGAGCGCCATTTTTCCTTTTACTGGGAAACTTCTTTTCTAACTTTGCTCTCGGAGACCCTGAGAAGGTAGCCTGGGCAGTAAATATGATGTCCGCATTTGCCAGTGCTTTAACGGTAATGTTTACATTTTGGATAACCACATATTTCGCTAAAAAGATAAGAATTGCTCTGAAGGAGACTGATTTGGATACCTTGACCAATAAAATTCTAATATTTGGTAGTGGTGCTGCAGCGGCTTTAACGCTAACCTTTTCAGATACATTTTGGTTTTCAGCCGTTGAATCAGAAGTGTATGCGTTGTCATCCTTTTTTACTGCGCTCACGTTTTGGGCTTTACTTAAATGGGAGTCTAAGGCAAATAATGACCCTTATGCAGATAAGTGGTTGATATTTATTGCTTATATCATAGGAATCGCGATTGGCACTCACTTACTTAATTTATTGGTTATACCAACCATTGCCATTATCTATTACTTTAAGAAGTTTGATTACAGCAGAGTTGGTCTATTGATTGCTTTGGGAGTTGGTGCAGCCACCCTTTTGGCAATACAAAAAATATTAATCCCTGGCCTTCCTTGGTTGGCGGCTGAATTGGATTATATCTTGGTTAACAATGCGAGTATGCCATTCTACAGTGGAGCAATTTTGCTCTTTATTTTATTGGTAAGTGGATTGAGTTTTGGAATTTACTACACTGTTAAGAACAGTAAATACATCCTGAATTTAGTTTTTATAGCGCTCAGTTTTATGATCCTTGGTTATGGCAGTTATACAATGGTTGTTATTCGTTCAGCAGCAGACCCTGCCATTGACATGAATAATCCAGAAGATCTATATAGCCTATTAAGTTATATCAATCGTGAGCAATATGGCGACCGACCTTTGGCTTATGGACCTTGGTTTAACTCACCCCCTAGAGATTTAGATATCGTCAAGTCAGAATATATCGCTGATGAAGACCTTGAAGAATACGTTAAAGTTAGAGACAAAATTGATTATGTTTATGACGATGCGGACATGACCCCTTTCCCTCGAATGGGAGATGCAAACAAGCAAAATGGTGATGTTGGTTACCGTTTCTGGGGTGGCATGCAATCCGTGCAAAACAAAATCCAATACCAAGAAAGTGTTTTAAGAGATTTACAACAGAAGCTTAGTCAAGCTCCGCAAAATCAAGACTTATACAAGCAATATCAGGAAACGGATCAAAACCTGAAAAGATTAAAGCAAAAAAAGCCTACCATGGGCAATAACCTTACTTTTCTAATGAGATATCAAATAGGGCATATGTATCTGAGATATTTCATGTGGAATTTCTCTGGTAGACAAAACGACAATCAGTCTGATATTAATAAAACATGGGCAGATGGTAACTGGATGACGGGTATTCCTATTGTCGACAATTTCTTAGTGGGAAATGAAAAGCATTTACCGAAAGAAATGAAAGAACACAAATCAAGAAATCGGTATTTTATGCTCCCATTGATTTTTGGTCTTCTTGGACTCTTTTATCAACTCAAACAAAGCAAAGGCGATTTCTTGTCTGTATTAACCTTGTTCTTCTTTACGGGTTTAGCAATTATTATATTCCTGAATCAACCCCCATTCGAACCAAGAGAAAGAGATTATTCTCATGTGGGTTCATTCCAAACATTCTGTATTTGGATTGGCTTAGGAGTGCTAGGATTGGCATCTTGGCTAGAACGAAGATTGGATGCTAGCAAAGCTGGCATGGTGTCATTAGGTATTGTACTATTAGGCGCTCCAATCTTAATGGCACAGCAAAACTGGGATGATCATGATCGTTCTGGGCGTTATTTAGGGATAGACTATGCAAAGAACTATTTAGAGTCTTGTGCACCGAATGCCATATTATTTTGTAACGGTGACAATGATACGTATCCGTTGTGGTATGCTCAAAATGTCGAAGGTATTCGACAGGATATACGGATTATCAACTTAGCACTTTTCCCAACAGATTGGTATGCAGGATCATTAAAACGCAAGGTCTATGATTCCGATTCTTTTGATATGCAGATTACAATGAAGCAGCTGAGAAGTGGTGAATATGATTTCTTGCCCTATCAACAAATCCCATCAATCGACCCAAATAAATACTATTCATTATCTAAAGTGATTGATTTTGTATTGGATGACAACAATCCTAAAAAAGTGCAAACTCGTTTTGGACCTAGAAACCCTTTACCAACAGGTAAGTTTGTTATTCCTATCGATAAGCAAAGCATTATTGATAACAACGTGGTTCAAATGAAAGATACAGGCCGTATATTGGATCAAATCACATTTACGTATCCTAGAGGTAGAGAAAACGGGCAAATGCACAAAGGAGATTTGGCCTTGCTTGATTTAATTGCTCAGAATGCTGAAAATGGCTGGAAACGACCAATATATTTTACTGCAATCTCTGGTGCTGAACGTACGATTGGTTTAACGGATTACATGCAATTGGAAGGACTCACTTATCGTTTAGTGCCTTTGAAAAATGAAGGCCCAAGTCAGCGTAATTTAGCGGATGACCTAATGTATACCAATATCATGAATAAGTTTAGATGGTCAGGATTAAAAGAAAAAAAGAACTTCTTTGTGGATGAAAAAGCCTCCTATGTGCCGCATTCATTGCGCCAAACACTAAGGGAACTAGCAGGTGTATATGCTTACAAATATCAATTAGCAGAACAAGACACAACAGGAGTGAAAGATCCTAAAATGGCGGAATACAAAGAAAAAGCATTGAACCTCTTGAATAAATCATTATTGGAAATGCCTGAATCTATATTGCCTTTTAATGACCCGAGAACCAAAATGTCATACGGTATTACATATATCGACCTAGGTGAGATTGAGAAAGGAAGTAAAATCTTGACAGAGGTTGCTGATTTTTGCTTGAGACATGGTAAGTACTATAAATCTCAAAAAGGAAATAAGAAAGGTTATTATACCGATGGAATAGCACCATACTACAACCAATTACTCGGTCAAATGGACCAGTATGCGGCAAGTAAGAATTTAAAAGCTGTTCAAGGAGCTATTAAATTAGCGAGAGAAGAGTTAGCTAAACCATAACCTATCACATGACTGACACACAGAAAAAAAAATCAAGCGGCTTTATTCCATTCATATTGGCCGCCTTGTTATTGACTGTGGTTATTATTTTATACTTTCAAAACCACGAATCGATTAACTTGACTTTGTTTTCAAGTCGTGTTGAGATACAACTGAACCTGCTAATTTTAAGTTGCATTATCGTTGGATTTCTTCTTGGCGCAATCGTTATGATTCCCGGGAGATGGAGACTTTATATGGCAAATCGAAGACTTAAAAAGGAAATCAAACAAATCAAGCCAGAACCAAAGGATACTGAGCTTTTAAGTAAGTCATAAAATGAGTAGCCAGAATTTTGATGTATTAATTGCTGGAGCTGGCATAATTGGTTTAGCTACCGGCTATGCACTATTAACTGAGAAACCTGGACTTCGCATTGCAATAATCGAAAAAGAATCAAATCCAGCACAACATCAAACAGGCCACAATTCAGGAGTAATTCATTCGGGCATCTACTATAAACCCGGCAGCTTAAAAGCCAAAAACTGTATGGATGGGTACAAAAGACTGCTAGCTTTCTGCGAAACACATAAAATCCCGTATGAGCTTTGCGGAAAAATCATAGTGGCAACATCCGAGGAGGAAATCCCTAGGTTGGAAAAACTTTATGAAAGAGGCCTAGCAAATGGTTTGGACCGCTTGACCTATTTAAATGCTGCCGAAATAAAAGAACATGAACCCTACTCTGCTGGAATAAAAGCAATTCATGTACCCCAAACTGGCATTGTTGATTACAAAGAAGTTTGCAAGGTTCTTTGTGAAGAAATTGTAAAAAAAGGTGGTCAAATATTTTATGATGAACGTGTAACCGCTCTAATCGACCACGAGTCTGATGTGGCCATTCAAACCTCCAACAAAAGCTACAAGGCACAGAAGTTTGTGAATTGCGCAGGATTATACTCAGATAAAATCGCAAAGCTTCAAATACCTGATTTGAATGTTCGAATCATCCCTTTTAGAGGTGAATACTATGAGTTAAAGACCACAGCAAAACATAAAGTTA
>Ga0055584_100001069_pt1 | contig 26690 bp, 26 predicted proteins | sample OSDHelmetaG_FD_58716 | JGI IMG/M metagenome (GOLD analysis project Ga0055584, IMG submission 58716) | Pelagic marine sediment microbial communities from the LTER site Helgoland, North Sea, for post-phytoplankton bloom and carbon turnover... | ecosystem: Environmental > Aquatic > Marine >...
TCGCTAAATTACAAGGCTGAAGATGGAATTACATACTTATTAAATTTTATTGATACGCCTGGACACGTTGATTTTAGTTATGAGGTATCTCGTTCATTAGCAGCATGTGAAGGCGCATTACTCGTTGTTGATGCTGCTCAAGGCGTCGAAGCTCAAAGTGTTGCAAATTGTTTCACTGCGATTGAACAAGATTTAGAAGTCGTTCCTGTTTTGAATAAAATAGATCTGCCTTCAGCTGAACCAGAACGTATTGCACAGGAAATAGAAGAAATTATCGGTCTTGATGCTAGTGAAATTCTAAAAATAAGCGCCAAAATGGGAGATGGTGTCCCTGAACTCTTAGAGCAATTAATCAAGACCATACCGGCACCACAAGGCGATATTAATGCGCCTTTGAAAGCACTCATTATAGACTCATGGTTCGACAATTATCTTGGTGTAGTTTCTCTGGTTAGGGTTTTCGATGGCAAAATAGACGTCGGTAAAAAAATCAAGATCATGTCGTCAGGGCAAGATTATGATGTAAATGAGCTTGGCGTATTTACCCCCAAGCGCTTTCCAAAGAAGTTTTTACAAGCCGGAGAAGTGGGATATGTGGTGTCCGGGATAAAAGAAATAGAAGGTGCGCCTGTGGGCGACACGATCACATCCACTTCAAAGCCAGCAGAACTGCCATTAGATGGATTTCAGAAGATTCAACCTAAGGTGTTTGCTGGTTTATTTCCAGTCGACTCAAATGAATATGAATCATTTAGAGAAGCACTTTCTAAATTACGTTTGAACGATGCTGCTCTTCATTACGAACCCGAGACCTCGCAGGCACTTGGGTTTGGCTTTCGTTGTGGTTTCCTGGGTATGCTTCACATGGAAATCATTCAGGAAAGGCTCGAACGTGAATATAATTTAAACCTGATCACCACAGCGCCGACTGTTATTTACGAGCTGGAAACCACAGCTGGTGTAGTAACCCACATAGACAACCCCGCGAAGCTTCCCACCGCAGATCGAATCATGGAAATCAGGGAGCCGATTATTCATGCTGACATATTATTGCCGCAAGAGTACCTCGGAAACGTAATGGCTCTATGTATAGAGAAACGCGGCGTACAAAAGAAACTCCAATATGTTGGTAAACAGGTATCCTTGACCTTTGAAATACCTATGAACGAGGTTGTACTCGACTTTTTTGATCGCTTAAAATCTGTTAGTCGCGGTTATGCCTCATTTGACTATAGCTTTGTCCGATATCAGGCTGCCAAACTGGTCAAACTTGACATATTGATTAATACAGAGCGTGTTGATGCCTTGTCTTGTATCGTACATCAGAACCTCGCTGATAGGCGAGGACGCGAACTTACGGAGAAAATGAAAGAGTTTATTCCGAGACAAATGTACGATGTTTCAATTCAAGCGGCAGTTGGGTCTAAAATTCTGGCGCGACAAAACGTAAAAGCTCTGCGGAAGAACGTTACGGCTAAATGCTATGGCGGTGACATCAGTAGAAAACGAAAGTTACTTGAAAAACAAAAAGCGGGTAAGAAACGCATGAAACAATTCGGCTCAATTGAAATACCACAGGCAGCATTTATGGCCATTTTACACGTGGGTAAAGATTCCTAAGACAGAGATATAGATAGAAAATGAATTTCGACTTTTCAGCTTTATTGGTTTTTCTAACCTTTGCCAGCGGCATAATATGGGCAGTTGATGCCGCATTTTTTGCGAAATCACGTAAGATTGAAGAAAATAGTGAACAGAAAAAACAGGATGCTAAGACTGACGCAGCGCCTGAACCGTTAATGGTTGACTATGCGCGTTCATTTTTCCCTGTGTTTTTTATTGTTTTGATACTACGCTCATTTATTGTCGAGCCGTTTCGAATTCCCTCCGCTTCAATGATGCCGACTTTGCTTATTGGTGATTTTATTCTGGTTAATAAATTTGAATACGGAATTCGTCTACCAGTCCTCAATTATAAGATTATCTCGAACGAAAAGCCGGAAAGAGGCGATATCATTGTTTTCCGTTATCCGGAGGATCCAAGAATACCTTTCATAAAACGAGTTGTGGCGGTATCCGGAGATAAAGTGGCTTATTTCAACAAAACTGTTTATATCAATGGGATAGCAGACAAGCAGAGCTACAATGGCCTTTATCTAGATGAGGGGCCGGGTCGCGCTATGAATGGATGGCAATTATTAGAGTCTACAACAGGGGAGATTGAGCACGAAATACTACTTAACCCTCAAAGGCAGTCACAAGTTGTTGAAAAAATAGTCCCTGAAGGTCATTATTTCGTACTTGGCGATAATCGGGATAACAGTAAAGACAGTCGATTTTGGGGCTTTGTTCCTGATGAAAACCTGATGGGACGGGCATTCTTTGTCTGGATGAACTGGAGTAATAACAGATGGTGGCATCTACCGAGCTGGGATGTCGAGTGGCAGCGAGTTGGAACATCGTTGCGATAGTACATATTAATTTACGAAAAAGGGGAAAATCATGAGAAGAATGATGAGGAAGGAAAATGGCCTGACTGCAATTGGTCTAATGTTTGTATTGGCGACAATCGCCGGAGTGGTACTGATCGTACTGAGGATATTTCCCTTATATAACGAAAAACTTGGGATAGAGTCGGCTCTTAATAGTGTAGTTTCCCAACCTGATGCCGCAAATTTCACAGCGAAAACTGCTCAGAAAGCATTCTTTAAAAATATTGCGGTTACAAATGTTAATAGGTTTAACAAAAAAAATATTAAAGAGCATCTTGTCATTCTTAAAGCAAAGAAAAAAGGTGAGCCAAAGCATCTTCACTTCAAATATGAATCCAATAATAAGTTTTTTGCAGACATTTACCTGACACTTATTTTTGATAAAAAATTCCCACTAACAGGACCTGTTAAGAGTGAATGATTCGCTCGATATCTTAATAAATAAGCTAAATTATCAATTTAAAAATATTTCTTTTCTTGAGTTGGCGTTAACACACCGTAGCGCCAACTCTTCCAACAATGAACGTCTTGAATATCTGGGTGATGCGATCCTGGGGTTCGTAATCGCCGAATCTTTATATAACAAATTTTCCGACGCCCCCGAAGGTATACTCACCCGTCAGCGTTCTTCACTTGTGAAAAAAGAGACCCTCGCTAATTTGGCAAGAGAACTGGAATTGGGCCAGTTCATTAAACTCGGTAGTGGTGAAATGAAAACAGGTGGTTGGCGACGCGATTCTATTTTATCAAATACTCTCGAGGCGATTATAGGTGCGATTCATATGGACAGTGATGTTGAATCATGTCGGAAATTTATCAATCAAATTTATGAAGGTCATTTCACATCCTTAACTTTGGATAGCGCCGAAAAGGACTCCAAAACAGAATTACAGGAATATTTGCAAGCCAGAAAGTTAGCTTTACCAAATTACGAAGTCGTAGCAGAAGACGGAGAGGCGCACGAACGCCTCTTTACCGTAGAGTGTAAAATCGAATCCCTGGCTGAACCGGTATCTGCAAATGGAAAAAGCAAACGAATTGCCGAGCAATCTGCCGCAAACAAGACACTTTTAGTTTTACAAAAAATCAGTAATGACCTTGAATAAAAGTAACTGCAAACCTGACGCGTTTCATTTTGGATATGTAACAATTATCGGTCGCCCGAACGTTGGTAAGTCTACTTTGCTTAACAGGCTTATTGGCGAGAAATTGAGCATAACTTCACGCAAGCCACAGACAACGCAACGGCGCTTGCTTGGAATTAAGACGAATGACTCTAGCCAGGTCGTGTATATCGATACGCCGGGCATACAGAGCAAATATAAAGATGCTATGAATCGTTATATGCACAGAGAGATTAAAAATGCTTTGTCTGATATCGATGTGTTAATTCTCATGGTTGAAGCTTTGAAATGGATGCCAGCTGACAATGAAATATTAGAACTGATTAAAGACAATAAAACTCCAACAATGTTGGTGATTAACAAAGTTGACAAAATAAAAGATAAAGATAAATTGTTGCCCTATATCCGGGGCTTATCTGCAAAAAAGGAATTTATTGATGTAGTGCCCATATCTTCATCTAAAAATATAAATATTGTAAATCTTGAAAATTCTATTCGATCATTTCTGCCTATTGGGGTAGCGGAATTTCCTGAAGATCATATGACAGATAGAAGCGAAAGATATTTGGCATCTGAATATATTCGAGAGAAACTAATACAAAAGCTCGGGGAAGAGTTGCCATATAGAATCACGGTAACCATAGACAAGTTTGCACGGGAAAAACATGGACTGACAATTGAAGCCATGATATGGGTCGAAAGTGACAGTCAAAAAGCAATCGTGATTGGAAAAGATGGTGGTTTTTTAAAATCAGTAGGGGAGCAATCACGCAAAGATATGGAAAGACTATTTGATGAAAAAGTTTTTCTGCGAACCTGGGTTAAAGTGAAAAAGAACTGGACCGAAGACCAGAATCTTTTAAAACAATTTGGGTTTGAGAACTAGATTAATAGATCGCATCTAATGCGTGTTTCATTACATTCCTGTTTCATTTTACATAAACGACCTTATCGTGAGACCAGTTTCTTGCTGGAAGTTTTTTCTTCTGAGTATGGGCGAATTAGCCTGGTTGCCAAGGGTGTCAGAAAAAAGAAGTCCAATTCACAAGCTCTGTATCAATCACATCGAAATTTGAGTATCGCCTGGTCAGGTAGAGGGGAGATGGGAACGCTCACAGCGATTGAAGCGAGCGGTGATGATTTCAATTTCCAGGGAGAGCAGGTGATTGCGGCTTTCTACTTAAATGAATTATTGATGCGATTATTGCATAAACATGAATCTCATCCGGTTTTATACGAGGAATACTTAAAAGCACTGACGAGGCTATCTCATGGAGACTCTATTCAAATAGCCTTAAGATATTTCGAAAAACACCTTTTGATCTCCCTGGGTTATGGGCTGCTCCTCGATCACAATGTTGAGACCGGGGGGGGCATACAATCAGATACTCAGTACTATTATTCGCTTGAGCATGGTCCTTATAAGAATAAACCATCAACGTCGGATTATGTCAGTATAAGCGGGCACACCCTAATTGGCCTGGAAAAAGAGCTTTTGAGAGAGGATGGCGCATTGGATGAGGCGAAGAAATTAATGCGTCTGGCATTAAATACGTTGCTAGGTGATAAGCCAATGGCCAGCAGGGATTTATATAGAGCTTATCTCCAGCAGAAACAATAATTGTCTGCTTTTTCCGATATATCAAGATGATTAGTTGAAACTAAAAGTAGTTCAGTTTTGCTTGATATACCTGAGCTAAAAATCTGGCTACAATACGCAGCTTTTTAAGGGTCAACGACCATTACACTTTATGTCTGAGCTTGATAATCAAATTTCATTGAGGCGAACTTTTGCCATTATTTCCCATCCGGATGCTGGCAAAACAACTGTTACGGAGCAATTGTTACTCTATGGAGGTGCAATTCAACTTGCCGGCACGGTAAAAGCTCGTAAATCTAGCCGACACGCAACATCTGACTGGATGCAAATGGAAAAGGAGAGAGGCATCTCCGTGACCAGTTCGGTTATGCAGTTTATTTACAACGACAAGGTTATTAACCTACTTGACACACCCGGGCATGCCGATTTTTCAGAAGATACTTATAGAACTTTAACTGCAGTAGATTCGGCGTTGATGGTAATCGATGTTGCAAAAGGGGTAGAGGAAAGAACCAAAAAACTGATGGATGTTTGCCGACTTAGGACAACGCCTGTTATCACGTTTATTAATAAACTGGATAGAGAAGGCCGGGAGGCTATTGAGCTACTGGATGAAATTGAATCTGACCTGGACATAAAATGTACTCCCGTTACCTGGCCAATTGGTATGGGAAGCCGTTTAAAAGGTATATATCACTTGATAGAGGATAAAATAATTCTCTATTCAAAAACCGGTAACTCAAAAGTAATTGAGAAACTGGAAAGTGAAGAAGCAAAACAGGAACTGGGCATTTATCTCGAGGAACTTCGAGAAGAAATAGAACTAGTGAAGGGTGCGTGCCCGGAGTTTTCCTTGGAAGAGTATTTGGACGGGCAATTAACTCCTGTGTTTTTCGGGTCTGCGTTGCAGAATTTTGGAGTTGATCTTTTTTTGGACTATCTCGCTAAGTACGCACCACCACCTAAATCACGACCCTGTGAAGAAAGGGAGGTTTTTCCTGCTGAACCTAACTTCAGCGGATTTGTTTTTAAAATCCAGGCCAACATGGACCCTGCGCATCGTGATCGAATCGCATTTGTTCGTATTTGTTCCGGTAAATATACAAAGGGAATTAAATTACATCATGTAAGACTTAAAAGAGATATGCAGATTTCAAATGCGATGACATTTATGGCAGGAGAAAGAGAACAGGCTGAACAGGCATGGGCGGGTGATATTATTGGTTTACATAATCATGGGACTATTCAGGTTGGTGACTGTTTTACAGAAGGCGAACTACTATCCTTTCAAGGGATTCCTTATTTCGCACCTGAGTTGTTCAGACGGGTACAACTGCGTGACCCACTGAAAATGAAAGCCTTGCTTAAAGGTTTAATACAGCTTGGAGAAGAAGGCGCCACCCAAGTATTTCGTCCTCTGAGTAGTAATGATTTAATCGTAGGTGCAATTGGCTCATTACAGTTTGATGTTGTAGCCTGGCGTTTGAAGGACGAATACAGTGTGGAGTGTAGCTACGACAATATACCGGTAAATTCTGCGCGCTGGATAAGTTGTGAAGATGATAAAATGTTACAGGAGTTTAAGAAAAAAGCCGTTCAAAACCTGGCTTTAGACGGCGGTGACCATTTAACCTATCTGGCACCTTCCATGGTAAATCTTAATTTAACCATGGAACGATGGCCGGACATTACCTTTAGCGCAACTCGCGAACACTAATTTTCAAGATTCTTCTGTTTTAACTACAACGTCAGTTATTACCGGCTGAGCTTCAGCTTTGTCTTGGTTTTTTGGGTTGATTTCTGTTGTGTCCGAATTACCCTCTGTTCTAGCTACCGGAGCCTGAACCGGCTGCTTTTGCACATTCTCTCTTTGGCTTGACTCCTGACTCACCGGAGTCTCAGCTTTTACAGCGGCGGGTGAAGGTGCTGCTGCCGTAGCAGGTGCGGGAGCTGTCGTAGCTGGTGCAGAAGGAGAACTCGTCGCTTCAGAGTTCGTAGCGGCCACGGGGGGCGATGTCGGTGCTGGTCTCGTCTGTGTAGTGCTAGTTGAGTCCACGGTTTCTGGTTTAGTCACGGAAGTAGGCGCAGAGCTTGGTGCTGTGCTAGTGGTGGCAGGATGTTGTCCCGTTACGGGCTTATTTTCGCTGCTAACAGGTGCAGTTTGAGCTGCTTTTTCCACGGTATTTGCTTCAGTATTCTTATCCGCTGCAGGCTTTGTCTGCTGATTGTTTCTCCGGCGGTTATTGTTTCGTTGATTTCGATTTCGATTTTGACCCGGCTTCGAAGATGCTTTTTGCCCCTGTGGGGAATTACCTTCTTTTTGATTGTTATTAGTAGAAGCTTGTCGAGTATTATTTTGATTCTGATTAGGAGAATCAGGGTTATTACTCTTATTGCGGTTGTTATTTTGTTGCTGCCGGTTACCTGAGTTATTGTTGCGATTACGATCGCGATTTCTCGGTGGTCTGCGACGGCGCTGCTGCTGACTATTTTTGTTCCTCTGTTGCTCGGCTGCTGCGGCTTCTTCTTTGGCCTTTTTCTCTGAACTACCAAATATTTTTTCGATCAAGCGAGCAAAAAACCCTGGGCCACTCTTTTTATTATTTACAGGGATTGGGTTTCCGGGGATGACCTGCTGAACAGCGGGCTTCTCCATCGGCTTTGGTTTGTTTGTACTGCTGCGAGTTTCAAGTGTGTCTTCTTCACTATCTTTAAGTAGGTAGCTCGCCTTCTTATGCACTTCATTTTCGGCTTCGCTAAGTCTGACTCGATTTACACGATAATGAGGAATGACCATAGTTGCAGTCGGAACGACCACAATTTCCACATCAAGTCGCTCCTCTATATCTCTAATTGCCTGTCTTTTTTCATTGAGCAGAAAGGTCGCCGCTTCGATGGGTAACTGCGCAACTACTTTGGCCGTTGAGTCTTTCATCGCTTCTTCTTCTATGATCCTTAACACAGCAAGAGAAAGAGAATCAGTTCCACGAATTGTGCCTTGTCCATCACACTGGGGGCAGGGAATACTGCTTGATTCATCCAGTGATGGCCGTAGCCGTTGACGCGACATTTCCAGAAGACCAAAACGTGAAATTCTACCAATCTGCACTCGCGCACGATCAATGCGTAAAGCTTCTTTTATTCGATTTTCAACTTCCCTCTGGTTACGAGAGCTCATCATGTCAATAAAATCAATCACAACTAAGCCGCCCAGATCACGTAATCTTAACTGGCGGGCGACTTCGTCTGCCGCCTCAAGATTAGTGTTTAAAGCGGTTTGTTCGATATCCTGCCCACCCGTTGCACGAGCGGAGTTGATATCAATAGAGGTTAAGGCTTCTGTGGGGTCAATGATGAGAGCACCACCAGAAGGTAATGTTACCTCACGCGAGAATGCTGTTTCTATTTGCCCTTCAATTTGATAACGATTGAATAGAGAATCGTTTTCTTTATACAGTTTCAGTTTATTAAGGTTTTGCGGCATGACTTGCTGCATGAACTCGCGCGCACGATCAAATACATCAGTATCATCGATCCAAATTTCAGCTATATCTTTGCGTAAGTAATCTCTTATCGCCCTAATGATGACTTCGCTTTCTTTGTAGATAAGGAAGGGGGCACTACGATCTTTGGCGGCCTCACTGATAGCAGTCCATAAACTTATTAAATAGTCCATATCCCACTGCAGCTCTTCTGAGCTCTTGCCCACGCCAGCTGTGCGTAAAATCAAACCCATCCCCTGAGGGATCTCAAGTCCACTCATTGCTTCTCTGGCTTCTGCCCGGTCGCTACCTTCAATCTGTCTTGAAACACCGCCGGCCCGAGGATTATTTGGCATCAGAACGAGATATCGCCCCGCTAGACTAATAAATGTGGTTAATGCAGCACCTTTATTGCCACGTTCTTCTTTTTCAACCTGAATATTGTATTCCTGGCCAACTTCAAGAACGTCTTTTATATTGATTTTTGCGCCTGCACTTCCATCGCCGAATAAAGTGCGGGCTATTTCTTTGAAGGGCAAAAAGCCATGTCGTTCTCCACCATAGTCGACAAAAGCAGCTTCCAGGCTCTGCTCAATTCGAACTATTCGACATTTATAGATGTTGGATTTTTTTTGTTCGCGACGACTAGACTCAATGTCCAGGTCATAAAGACGTTGCCCATCCACGAGCGCAACACGCAACTCTTCCGGCTGAGTTGCGTTAATCAGCATTCTTTTCATTGTACAGTGTCCTTAAGCGTGTGCTCCACCACCTGTTTGCTGTCAGAGTCCACATTTGGTGGACTTCATATTGAATCGCTCAGTGGGAGCACAGTTGGCCGTTTATTGTTTTGTTTCAATAATCGGCTGTTTAACCTTTTTCTCAAGTCGTGATTTTTATCTAAAGTCGGGAGACGCTGTTAGTTCACTAACAGTCAGTTATAATCCCATTCACACGATCATGAGCTGAATATCTGCGGTGCCGTGTTCCAGGGACATACCACTGGAGCGGAGGAGTGGTAGAGGCTTCTAATGCGAAAAAAATGCTACATTGCGCCATTCAAACCACCTTTGATTGCCAACTCTGCTCTTCAGGAGTACGTAATCAATACGACAAACCTACAGCTTACCTTTTGGTCTCTACGACCAAGAGGAGTTAGATAATATAGCAATAGTGCCGTTTATCGCAATGCTCAAATTAAACTATGTCTCGGATTCTTAATAAAAAAAGCTCAGTTCAGCAAATCACCATCAATTCTGACGACGATGATCGACGGATAGATAATTTTCTGATGAGCAGGCTTAAAGGTGTTCCCAGAACGCGTATTTATCAAATGTTGAGAAAAGGAGAAGTGAGAGTCAACAAAGGCCGGATTAAGCAAACTTATCGACTGCAATTAAATGATGTGGTTCGTATTCCGCCGGTTTCAGTTAATGCGCCTTCAGAATCGGGTAATCCACCCGCGTATATGATAGACATGCTCAAATCAGGGGTGTTATTTGAAGATCATAATATTATCGCCTTGAATAAGCCTGCGGGAATTGTTGTTCACAGTGGTACGGGGCGAACTTATGGGGTAATTGAAGTATTGCGGCATTTGCGCCCGCAAGAGTCGAATTTGCAGCTAGTGCATCGTATAGATCAAGATACATCTGGCTGTCTATTACTAAGTAAAACATCTCAGGGTCTAAAATTACTTCATAGCGCATTGAGAGATGCAGAAGTAGAAAAAAAATACACATCCCTTTTAAAAGGCGATATCGGTAAGCATAAAATCAATGTCGATGTTTCTCTGCAAAAAAACATTATGTTATCAGGAGAAAGACTCGTTCAGGTTGATAAAGAGGGAAAAGTTGCTCATTCCTGTTTCAGACGTCTGAGAAAATATAGAGATACCTGTCTGGCCGAAGTTATTATAGAAACAGGGCGTACCCATCAGATTAGAGTGCATTCTCGACACATCGGTCATCCAGTCATAGGTGATGACAAGTACGGTGATAAAGAACTGAATAAAAAAATTAAAAAAGAGGGCTTAAAACGTATGTTCCTTCATGCGGCTGAATTATCATTGCCAGGGTATGGTTCGAGTGGTTTACACATAACTGCGCCATTAACGGATAACTTACAAAGCTTTCTAGAGAACCATGCATAATCCTCAAGAACGACAAAGTAATTATCGGCTACTAATATTTGACTGGGATGGAACCCTGTCAGACTCTTTGCAGCACATAGTGCATTCGGTTCGTTTTGCGGCTGATAAGCTTGATTTTCCGAAGAGGAGCGACGAGGAGATCAAAAATATAATTGGTTTGGGCCTTGCTGAAGCAATGCAAAGCCTTTTCCCTGAGATAAATGACCTGCAAAGGGACGCATTGACCGAGCATTATAGAAGCTATTATCTCGCTACCACTGGTGATGGAGTTGATCTTTATCCTGATGTGAAAAAGACCATAAAACAGTTATACGAGGATGGTTACGATCTAGCTGTTGCAACCGGCAAAAGTCGGAGAGGACTGGATCGCGCCTTGTCTGAAAGTGGTTTAGTCGACTACTTTCATTACAGTAGGTGTGCAGATGAAACTTTCTCAAAACCACACCCTCTGATGCTTGAAGATATTATCGATTACTCAGGAGCAGATAAAGCAGAAGTACTCATGATCGGTGACACCGAGCATGATTTACAAATGGCGAATAACGCGGGCATATGTTCAGCTGCGGTCACTTACGGAGCACAAAGTAGTGATTATTTATCCAAATTTAAGCCTGCAACATTTTTTGATAATCTGCGACAATTACGTCCTTGGCTTTCAAAAAACATACTTTAGCGCTCAGTAAACGCCACAAAAATAAAGGAAAATATGAACGATACTAACGATTCACAGGTAGAACAGAAATTAGTAAACCAACTCGCAAGGGAATTTCTTCAGGAACAGCGTAGCCAGCGTCGTTGGAGTATTTTCTTTAAGTCATTGCTGGCATTGTATTTATTCTCCTTTCTGGCCGTTTATTTATCTGGAGAATGGCAAGGCTCAGGCTTTAGCGGTGGTAAACACACCGCTCTCATTGATATTCAGGGCGTAATTGCCATGGAGAGTGAGGCAAATGCTGATTACATCGCTTCCGGATTACGTGCTGCATTTAAAGATGAGAATACAGCAGGAGTGATTATTAGAATTAATAGTCCCGGTGGCAGTCCCGTGCAATCAGGTTATATTAATGACGAAATTCATCGCTTACGCAAAGAATATCCTGACACCCCGCTTTACGCCGTGATTGGCGATTTGTGCGCCTCAGGTGGCTATTACATTGCATCTGCTGCAGATAAGATCTATGCCGACAAGGCTAGTCTGGTTGGTTCTATTGGTGTGATTATGTCCGGCTTTGGATTTGTTGAAAGCATTGAGAAGCTTGGCATTGAGCGAAGAGTCAGGCATGCAGGAAAAAGCAAAGCCTTTCTGGACCCCTTTTCGCCTCAAAAAGAAGAGGAATTAGCCCATATCGATAATTTGCTGGATGGTGTTTATCAACAATTCATTGATACCGTTAAACAGGGTCGTGGGGACAGACTCATCGATGATGACAAAATATTTTCGGGGTTAATCTGGACCGGTGAGCAGTCTATCGAATTAGGCCTGGTTGATGAGTTGGGCAGTGCCGGCTATGTAGCTCGAGAGATCATTGGGGTGGAAGAGATAGTGGATTTTACCTATCGGCAAAACTACCTGGATCGCTTCGCTGGGAGTCTTGGTGCGAGTATCGCAATGCATTTAGAAGAGATGGTTAATTACCAGTTAAAATAGATAGTTACATTGTACAGTTAATCTATAATGCTAAGGTATTTTTGTGCCCTCGATGCGTAGCATCTGTGCCAACTTGATAAGAGGTAAGCCAATAAGTGCGGTGGGATCCGAGCCTTGCATTGATTCCAATAAGCTGATCCCCAACTGTTCTGATTTAAAACTACCAGCACAGTTATAGGGTAACTCGGTAAGCAAATAGCGTTCTATTTCATCATCACTGAAGTGACGAAATTGAACCTCATATTCAACGCAATCAATAGATTCAGTACCAGTTTTGCTATTTAGCAGACAAAGCCCAGTGTGGAACAAGAGCGTTTGACCTCGCATTGACTGAAGTTGTTTTGTTGCTTTTTCATGCGAACCAGGTTTACCAAGTACAGTATCATTACAACATGCGAGTTGGTCGGAACCGATAATTAGGGCTTCAGGCTCTGTAATTGCAATCGCATGTGCTTTATCGCGAGCTAATCTCATCACTTGCTCATGAGCTGACTCGCCTTCTAGTGCGGATTCATTTATATCGGGACTAACCGACTGAAAAGGTATTTGTAGACGCCTGAGTAATTCCTGCCGAAATGGCGAGGAGGAGGCCAGAATTAGCTTGGAAATTGGATTTCACCTCGAATAAAAAGAATAAAGCACCGTTATCATGATGACATTGTGTAAAAACCTGTCAAGTCAACGGCTTAAACGTGAAATTTAAGCACTTATATTTTGACAGTTACCTCTTGTGTGGCTAAACTTCCCCGCCTGATGGAACAAGGCCCTCCGCAGTTTGTCGATCCCAGGCGTTTAGCCGCGAATAGAGATGTGATCTCGGGAACGTTTAACGTTGCTGATATGCTGCGAGTGAAAGACTTGTTGAGCGCAAATACAGGTTGTTTAGAGTTTGAGCTGAGTTTTGATAAGGACCAGAGACACAGAGTCCTTATAACAGGTCATTACAGATGTCCGGTTTTGATTATGCAGTGCCAGAGATGCCTGCAATCCATTGAAGTCGAAGTTGAGAGCGACGTAAAGGTCACTTTGATAGCTAATGAAGACGAAGCGGCGCAATTAGCTAAAGATATTGAACCCCTGGTAATCGAAGGGAAAGAATTATCTTTGTTAGATTTTTTCGAAGATGAACTGATATTGGCCTTACCCTTGGCACCACGGCACGAAACGGACGAGTGTCATAGTAAGGAGAATGAGGCAATCGAAGAGGGTAGCGAGACACAGCGGCCATTTGCGATGCTGAAAAATTTAAAGATTAAAAATAGTACAGACTGATTAGATAGAGGATAAGAACATGGCAGTACAAAAAAGTAAAAAATCAAGTTCGAGACGAGATATGCGCCGTTCACATGATGCGTTATCCGGTCCGACCCTTTCCACAGAGCAGGCAACTGGTGAAATTCATCGACGTCATCATGTCAGTGCTGATGGCTATTACCGCGGTAAGCAAGTTGTGAAAACAGCGGAAGACGACGAATAGTCTTCTCAATATCTTACTTGAGTCCGAATTGAATGGACTTGATTCCCGTAATATTCTGGCCACCCCTCATAGCTAAGTCGTGACAATCTGTATTGCACTCGACGCGATGGGAGGCGACCACGGTCCAACTGAGATCCTCCCAGCGGCCATCTATAGCCTGGATAAACACAAAGATCTTGAAATCATTCTGGTTGGCGATGAAGTAGTTCTGCAAGAACTGTTGAAGAAGCTTGATCTGTCCAGCAATGAAAGATTACGCATCCAGCATGCCTCAGAGTGTGTTGAAATGCATGAGTTACCCTCCCAGGCCTTACGTAACAAGAAAGACTCCTCCATGCGCGTTGCTATTCAGTTAGTTAAAGACGATATAGCAATGGCCTGTGTCAGTGCTGGCAATACAGGCGCATTGATGGCGCTGGCTCGTTATATACTTAAGATGTTACCAGGAATAGACAGACCGGCGATTTGCTCAATGATGCCGGGGATCAACGGTCATACCCATTTATTGGATCTGGGCGCTAATGTAGATCCAAGTTCAGAGCAATTATTCCAGTATGCAGTGATGGGAGCGGAACTTACCAGTGCCGTTGATAATGTAAAAAATCCTACTGTTGCATTATTGAATGTTGGCGCCGAAGAAATTAAAGGGAATGACAGAGTTAAGCAGGCGGCCTTGCTGTTGGATGAAAGTCATTTAAATTATGTCGGATTTGTCGAGGGCAACGATATATATAGCAGCAAAGTAGATGTCATTGTATGTGATGGTTTTTCCGGAAACATTGCATTGAAAGCCAGCGAAGGTGTGGCAAAGTTGTTCGGCACTCAAGCCAAAAAGGAATTTCAACGTTCTTTATATGGAAAGTTTGCTGCACTCGTATCCAGTCCCGTTTTAAAGTCAATTCGACATAAAATCGATCCCAGGCGTTATAATGGGGCAAGTTTATTGGGTCTGAAAGGAATCGTTGTTAAAAGCCATGGTGGCGCGGACAGATTGTCCTTTGCTAACGCCATTGAAGAGGCTATTAAAGAGGTTAATAAAAATGTCCCTGATCGCATCAGCGAAAGACTGGAAGAGTTGTTAATAGAAGGCTAAAGCATTGAATTTTTCGAGGATAATTTCAACAGGTAGCTATTTACCTGAACGTGTAATGACTAATGCTGAATTGGAGCAGTTAGTTGACACCACTGACGAATGGATACAGGCTCGAACTGGTATCAAAGAGCGTCATATCGCCAGAGAAGATGAAACTACCAGTGATATGTGCGTACAGGCGGCACAAAATGCACTCGAAACAGCTGGTATTGATCCTAATTCAATTGAATTGATCGTATTAGCGACTTCAACTCCAGATCTTATTTATCCGAGCACAGCCTGTTTAGTCCAAAGCCGTCTCAACATTGATAATGGCTGTCCGGCTTTTGATGTGCAGGCAGCATGCTCTGGTTTTATTTACGCTTTCAGTATTGCTGACAAGTTCGTTCGCACTGGAGCTGCTAAGCGAGCACTGGTTATAGGTGCAGATTCCAATTCGAAAATACTCGATTGGTCCGATAGAGGTACATGCATATTATTCGGCGATGGCGCTGGTGCCGTATTAATTGAAGCAGCACCGGAACCTGGAGTTTATAACTCTAACTTACATGCCAATGGCTCTTATTCTCATCTTCTGCAGGTACCTTCTGGAGTTTCAAAACCGACAGACGATCCTTTTATCCGGATGTCCGGAAACGAAGTCTTTAAGTTTGCCGTAAATGCAATGGGCGGTATCGTCGACGAAACTTTGTCGGAATGCGGACTGGAGAAAGCACAAATTGACTGGCTTGTCCCACATCAAGCCAATCAGCGCATTATTAAAGCAACAGCTAAAAAACTCGGGATGACAATGGATAAGGTCATTCTTACGGTTGCGGAGCATGGCAACACCTCTGGAGGTTCTATACCACTTGCTCTGGACACCGGTGTTCGAGATGGTCGAATTAAACGCGGCGATAATTTATTTCTCGAAGCTGTAGGTAGTGGGTTTACCTGGGGCTCAGTCGTTCTTAAGTATTAATAGTCTGAGAAAAGAACACAATGAGTACTAAAGAAATAGCTTTTGTTTTTCCCGGTCAGGGTTCGCAATCTGTCGGTATGCTATCAGAACTAGCACTTGAGAATACGCTCGTTAAGGAAACATTTGGGCAAGCCTCAGACACCCTTGGTTATGACCTTTGGGATCTTGTGCAAAACAACCCTGATGACAAATTAAACAAAACGGAATTCACTCAACCTGCTTTACTGACAGCAAGTTATGCAATTTGGCAAGTTTGGAATCAAAAACGCGAAAACACTCCAAAAGTTTTAGCAGGTCACTCTCTTGGCGAATATACCGCTCTAGTATGTGCTGAAGTCGTCTCCCTTGAGGATGCGGTGGCCCTGGTTGCAGACCGAGGGAAATATATGCAAGCCGCTGTACCAGAGGGTATGGGTGCAATGGCGGCTATTTTGGGTCTTGAAAACGAGCAAGTGATTAGCGTGTGTGAAAATGCTTCTTCCGAAGATGAAATCGTATCAGCCGCAAACTTTAATTCCACTGGCCAAATTGTTATTGCCGGACATAAGCAAGCGGTTGAAAAAGCTATCCTTCTTGCAAAGGAGACTGGTGCTAAACGCGCCATGTTGCTGCCAGTTAGCGTGCCGTCGCATTGTGCCTTGATGCATAAAGCGGCAGAACAACTTGCAGTGAGGATGGAAAAAATCAACTTCTCAGAAGCAAAAATACCCATTATACAAAATGTAGACCTTGCCCAACGCATCTCGCCTGAAGAAATAAAGCTAGCGTTACTGCAACAGTTACACCAACCAGTGAGATGGGTTGAAACAATTGAAAAAATTCATTCAATGAACATATCTACAATAATTGAGTGCGGTCCGGGTAAAGTATTGACAGGATTAATTAAACGTATAAATCGTTCAATTGATGTCAGTCCTGTTTTTGATCCTGATTCGCTTAATACTGCGATAACTGGAGTGCAGACATGAGTTTTAGCTTGAGTAATCAGACCGCTTTAGTGACAGGTGCGAGTCGCGGCATAGGTAAGGCTATTGCACGGGCTCTAGGTCAGGCAGGGGCATTTGTCATCGGCACGGCGACCTCAGAGACAGGTGTAGAGACGATAAATAAAATGCTGGGAGAGTCTAACTGTAAAGGCAGAGGATATGTGCTCAATATTTCTGAGCCTGAATCGGTCGAAGTGTTTGCTGAGAACATCAAAAATGATGGGTACAGCCCGACGATATTAGTAAATAATGCCGGGATCACGCGTGATAATTTACTTATGCGTATGAAAGAAGATGAATGGAATGACGTTATTAACACAAACTTAAGTTCTGTCTATAGAGTAAGTAAGCTTTGTTTGCGTGCTATGATGAAAGCCAAACAAGGTAGAATTATTAACCTCAGCTCCGTAGTTGCTTTATCCGGAAATGCAGGTCAATCTAATTATGCGGCGTCAAAAGCAGGCATTATCGGTTTCACACGTGCGCTCGCGAAAGAAGTAGGCAGTCGAAACATAACTGTCAATACCGTTGCGCCGGGTTTTATCGCAACAGACATGACAGACGCATTAACGGAAGAACAAAAGAATGCTTTGTCCGGACAAATCGCTTTAGGCCGACTGGGCAATGTCGATGAAGTAGCTGCGACAGTGTTGTTTCTCGCCTCACCTGCAGCAGGCTATATTTCTGGTGAGACGATTAATGTCAATGGAGGCATGTATATGGCGTAATTAACTATTTTTCACATTAATTAAGTAACTTAAAATATTGATAATTAATCAAATAATAATTAAAGCCTTATGCGGCTTGCAAGTTATTAGCAATTCACTAAACTTACACACGAATTTTAGGTGGACCCCACCGTTAGGGAGGAAAGATCCATATGAGCAGTGTTGAAGAACGCGTTAAAAAAATAGTCGTAGAACAGCTCGGCGTAAAAGAAGAAGAAGTTTCCAGAGAAGCATCCTTTGTGGATGATTTGGGAGCAGATTCACTAGATACAGTTGAATTGGTTATGGCACTTGAAGAAGAATTCAAGACTGAAATACCTGATGAGGACGCTGAAAAAATAACAACAGTCCAACAAGCAGTTGATTACGTCAACGCCAATCTTGACTAGAATCTGGTCTGATAAATAATAAAAGGCCGCGTGTAAAAACGCGGCCTTTTCTTTTTTCAATAATGATAAATTTCTAAAGTGACTAAACGACGAGTAGTTGTTACAGGTTTGGGACTAATTACCCCAGTCGGTAATAGCGTCAAAGAGGCCTGGAGTAATATCCTTGCGGGTAAAAGCGGAATTGCCCCACTGACACATTTTGATACCAGCGATTTCTCTGTTCGATTTGGCGGTTCTATACGCGACTTCGATATTGAAGATTATATTTCTCGGAAAGACGCAAAGAAAATGGATCCCTTTATTCATTATGGGATGGCTGCAGGAATACAGGCAATTGAAGATTCGGGAATTGAAATAACTGAAGAGAATGCTCATCGTATAGGTATCGCGATCGGCTCTGGCATAGGTGGTTTACCTGGCATAGAAAAAGGCACCCACATAATTACTGAAGGTGGTCCGCGTAAAATCTCACCTTTTTATGTGCCAAGTAACATTATCAATATGATCTCAGGTCACTTATCCATAAAGTACGGCGCCAAGGGGCCAAACTTTGCCATCGTCACAGCATGTTCAACAGGCACACATAATATCGGTGATGCTGGACGCTTAATCGAATATGGCGATGCAGATGTCATGATTGCAGGAGGAGCAGAAATGTCGACCTCCCCAACCGGTTTGGCTGGTTTTGCTAACGCACGTGCTTTATCAACCAATAACGATGATCCCCAGGGTGCAAGTCGACCATGGGATAGGGACAGGGATGGTTTTGTTCTTAGTGATGGTGCCGGTGTGGTTGTATTGGAGGAATATGAATTCGCCAAGCGTCGCGGTGCGAATATCTATGCGGAATTAATTGGTTATGGGATGAGTGGTGACGCTTACCATATGACCTTGCCGTCGAAAGGCGGCGAAGGCGCTGCACGCTGTATGCAAAATGCGATTAATAATGCCTCTATCGACGTGTCAGATATGGATTATATCAACGCTCACGGCACGTCAACTCCAGCCGGAGATGTAATTGAAAGTACTGCAATCGAAAATGTATTTGCAGAGCATGCAAGCAAGCTTGCCGTAAGTTCAACAAAATCCATGATAGGGCATCTTCTGGGCGCCGCAGGTGGTGTTGAAGCTGTCTTTTCCGCTTTGGCTATACGTGACCAGATAGCGCCCCCGACAATCAATCTCGATAATCAGGACCCGGAATGTAATCTAGATTATGTACCGCATGAAGCCCGCGACATGAAGATTGATGTTGCCTTATCAAATTCATTCGGCTTTGGTGGCACGAACGGCTCATTGATATTCCGTCGATTATCATAAACACGAGTTCATAAACCTCGCAACTATCACTAATTGCCTGATCGAGAGGAGAAGCTTTAGCTTTGATACTAATTAACGGTCAATATGAGGCGCAAATTTCAGTCCATGACCGAGCATTACAATACGGTGATGGCTTATTTGAAACCTTTGCCGTTAAAGATGGAAAGCCTCTTGCCTGGGAAGAACATATTCAGCGTTTAGAAAAAGGCTGCAAACAACTTTATATCACCTGCCCAGAGATTTCACTCTTACATACCGAATGTCTTCAGCTCTGTACATCTGTAGAGCTTGGAGTCCTGAAATTAATACTCAGCCGAGGGTCAGGAGGAAGAGGTTATACCCCCCCGGGTATTTCCGCGACAACCCGGATCATCAGCTTGCATGAATGGCCCGATCACCCATCCAGCTATCATCAAAATGGAATTGGGATCTCAATATGTGAAACACGGCTGGGGCATAGTCCCGCACTAAGTGGGATTAAACATCTAAACCGACTCGAACAGGTTTTGTTAGGTAGAGAACTTTCTTTAAAGCAAAGCCCCGAGGGTATTGCTCTGGATATTGACGATAATGTAATCGAAGCTTGTAAAAGCAATGTTTTCTTGGTCAAAAATGACGTCTTAATAACACCAATGTTAGATAGGGCTGGAGTAGAGGGAGTGATTCGAAATAGAATTATTGAAATAGCTGAGTGTGCCAATTCGCAAGTTCAGATAAGACATGTCAGGGTAGAGGAGTTGCTCGGCGCCGATGAAGTATTCTTATCCAATAGCATTATTGGCATATGGCCAGTAAATCGCATTAATAGTGTGAGCTATGAGCCAGGGAAATACACCAGGAATTTACAACAACAGCTTGTTAATGAACAAATAGTCGTTTTGCCATGAAGAAACTGCTGGTTCTTATACTAGTATTATTGATCATTACGACAGCCACTGTTCTATGGTGCCTCAATGAAGACATGCAAAAGCAATTAAATAGCCCCCTGAATTTAACTGAAGACAGTTATCTAAAAATAAGGTCAGGACAAAGCTTAAAATCTCTTGCTAACACCCTGGTCGAAAAATCCTGGATACCACATCCATACTATTTTATTTATATGGGGCGCAAACAAGGTAAGGCATCGCTATTGAAAACCGGAGAATATGATATCCAAAGCGGCACAACGCCATTGCAATTACTCGATGTTTTGGTCGCAGGAAAAGTCCGTCAATATTCTTTAACAATTCCGGAAGGTTGGTCATTTAGACAGATTATTCAAGCAGTCACGGATAATCCAAACTTAAAGAAGACCTTGAGCTCGAATGACCCCATGACAGTGATGGCAGAACTTGGCTATCCTGGACATTTTGCAGAAGGCAGGATATTTCCTGACACTTATCTTTTTCCTGCTGGCACTAGCGATAAAGATTATTTACGACGAGCAATTCAAATGCAGGAAAACATTCTGCACAACGAATGGGAAAATAGAGACAGTAACTTACCCTATAGCTCTTCTTATGAAGCACTCATCATGGCTTCTATAATTGAAAAAGAGACAGGTATCGTTGAAGAACGCGGTAAAATAGCTGGTGTGTTTGTACGTCGTCTGCGCTTGAAAATGAAATTACAAACAGACCCGACGGTTATTTATGCGATGGCTGACACTTTTGATGGCGATATTCGACGCAAAGATTTGTCTATCGATTCTCCGTACAATACGTATAAGTATCGAGGTTTGCCGCCAACACCTATTGCCTCTCCGGGTAGAGAGGCTATTTATGCAGCTATGCACCCAGAAGCAGGAACTTCGCTATACTTCGTCGCAAAAGGCGATGGCAGTCATTATTTCTCGGATAATTTAAAACAACACAATAGAGCAGTCGCTAAATATCAGCTAAAAAAACGCTGAACGTAGAAGTTATTAACAGATAAATTAAGATGAAAGAGAAAGGCATATTTATTACTTTGGAAGGCATTGAAGGCGTCGGCAAAACGACTCAACTTGATTATGTGGCAGAGTTTTTTAGACAAGCTGGCCGGAACGTCACAGTTACGCGCGAACCTGGAGGCACATCGGTTGGTGAGAGTATTCGCAGCATTTTATTAGAGAGTAAAAATCTGGATATTTGCACAGAAACTGAACTTCTGATGATGTTCGCGGCTCGCGCCCAGCATTTACAACAAATTATCAGGCCAGCTCTGCAGCGTAATGATGTAGTGATATGTGATCGATTCACTGATGCAAGTTTTGCTTATCAAGGTGCAGGCAGAGGAATTGAAAAAAAGAAAATAGAACAATTGCAAGAGTGGGTACAAGGTGAACTGCGCCCTGAAATTACTTTTTTGCTTGATGCTCCGGTTGAAATTGGTCTTGAACGGGCAGGCAAACGCAGTAAACCTGACAGGTTTGAATCTGAGTCAATGAAGTTTTTCAATGCAGTGCGAGAAGAATACCTGATGATTGCAAAAGATGAACCTGGACGAGTTTTCGTCATTAATGCAACGCTATCTTGCGAGAACGTCCAGGAGCAAATTTTAACTGTGCTAAAAAATCAGAACTTTCCATCATGCTAAACCCCTATCCCTGGCAACAAAGTCAATGGCAGCAGCTTGAATCCGCCTACCTGCAAGATAGAATGTCGCATGCTTTACTCCTATCAGGAATAGAGGGTATTGGACTTGAGCAATTCGCTTACAGCCTCGCTGCACGATTACTTTGCCAGGATGTTAACGAGAACAGTTTGGCTTGTGGAACCTGTAAACCTTGTCTTTTGTTTCAGGCTGGAAATCACCCGGATTTTGTCAATATAGAACCTGAAGACAAAGGTAAGCAAATAAAAGTCGATTCAATTCGCTCATTGGTTGATTTCATGCAAATGAAAAGTCATTACGCCGCATATAAAGTAGCGGTAATAAATCCTGCAGAAGCAATGAATCGTAGTGCCGCTAATAGCCTTTTAAAGACTCTGGAAGAACCACCCGCGAATTCCTTACTCATTTTGCTTACCGTGCAACCATCATTGTTGCCTATTACGATCCGTAGTCGTTGTCAGCAGCTGCAATTTACGCCTGTACAAGGCGGTGAGGGTCTAAGCTGGCTTCAGTCCAGATTAGGTGAGGATGAGAGTAAAGCCTCTGATTTATTGGCGATGGCGCAGGGAGGGCCACTCAGGGCCTTAAATATGCTGGATTCTGGTGGTCTTCAACAGCAAATGGACTTAATCGAAGATCTCGAAAATCTACGCTTGCGAAACAATGATCCTGTTAAAATAGCAAAAAAATGGCTGGAACTTGATGCAACAGAGGTCATAAAGCACTTGTTAGACTTGTTTATTATCATGAGTCGTCTGAAACTTGGTGTTTCTCTAAATAACTCCTCTATTCACAGACACTTGCAACGCTTGGTAAATGGATTAGACTTGTTACAACTTATTAAGTGTCATGATGTATTGCTAAAGCATTATTATGCGGTGACTGGACCTATAAGTCTGAACAAACAGGGTTTATTAGAAGATTTTATAATCAGCTGGCAAACAACAGCTGAATAATAATGAGGGTATAAAGCAGTGGCAGCTGGAGGAAGAGATCCGAGACAGGGGATATTATCCCTAACTATTCGCGATAAAAGCGCGTTATATGCGTCTTTTATGCCGTTCATAAAGAATGGGGGCTTATTCATCCCTACAGCTAAACCATACAAGTTAGGCGATGAAGTATTTATGCTACTGACACTAACGGATAGTAAGGAAAAGCTACCTGTTGCTGGCAGGGTAGTGTGGATTACACCAAAAGGCTCACAGGGAAACAAAACGGCGGGTATTGGCGTTCAATTTAGTGAACTGGATAAAGGTGCAACTAAAAACAAAATTGAAACCCAACTTGCTGGCGCACTAAAATCAGATCGCGCGACTCACACTATTTAGATCTAACCATAAACATCGACAAGTCCTTCTGATCTTGTCTGCAAATATATTCAGCTAATAATCAAACCCAAATGGACGTATCTCTGGTCGATTCTCATTGTCATATTCCAATGATTGAAGGAACGGACGGTATTGATAGTCTTCTTGATTTGGCTAAACAAAACGATGTCACACACATGCTTTGTGTATCTGTCGAACTTGAAACTTACCCTGACATTCTTGCTCTTGCTAAAAAGTATGACTGTATTTCGGCCTCAGTTGGAGTTCATCCAAATACAGAAATGGATAAAGACCCTGACGTCGATGAACTTGTGCAAATGGCCACGGATTCCTCTGTAGTGGCTATTGGCGAAACTGGCCTTGATTACTTTCGTAGCGAAGGTGAGCTTGAATGGCAGAGAGACAGGTTTCGCACTCATATTCGTGCTGCCAGAAAAGTTAACAAGCCGCTTATCATCCATTGTCGAGAAGCAAAAGATGATGTCATTCGCTTATTAGAGGAAGAGGGGGCTAGTGAAGTAGGAGGTGTTATGCACTGCTTTGTAGAAGACTTTGAAACCGCACAGAGAGCAATTGCCTTAAACTTCAGAATTTCTTTTTCAGGTATTGTTACATTCAAAAATGCACAGCCATTAAAAGAAGTGGCGAAACAAGTGCCCCTTGATATGTTACTGGTTGAAACAGACTCTCCCTATCTCGCACCGGTACCTCACCGCGGCAAAACTAACCAACCTGCTTTTGTGAAACACGTTGCCCAACACATTGCTGAATTGCGAGGGATAAGTTACGAAGAAATCGCAGCGGCAAGTACAAATAATTTTTACCGTTTATTCACCCATGCAAAAGCTTAGTTGCTTATAAATAGGTAAATCGTGTCAGTAATCCCGGCAAGCTGTTTTATATTCATTTAACTCTTAGATATGCATATGACTCTATCATCGCGGCTAAAACACCACGTGCTACTCGTTCCATACCTTTAACAGATATAGTTTCTTCATTAGTATGTATTTGATCCGAACCGGTACCGACGATTACCATTTCTTCATTAAAACGAGCTTTAATCAAATTGCCGTTGAACCCACCGAATTGTTTGGCTGTAATCTTTACAGTTTGTTCACTAGTTTTCTCATAGCCGACTTTTAACAGGCGAATACTTGCTGCGTCTTCTGGCACTATATAGCCTGAAAGTTTTGGTGCCTCGGTGCCGGTAATTTTGCATTCAACCACAGATCTACCTTTACTGGCAGCTTCACAGATTGTTGTGATTTTCTCAGATATTCTGTCTACCATTTTTTGCGCCGCTGTATTTCCTTCAAGATTTCGCATCTGCCAGGCCGCAGTCCAATAAGGAGAGATAGTGTTGTATTGATAGTCCGCAAGGGGTTCGCCTTTGATGGTTTCATTACCTTTGTTTAATCCGCAAGAAGTAAAATAGCTATGCAGAACCACATTTGGATGCCCTGGAGGATGTGCATTAGAACGAAAGCCAGTTTCCCTTAGAATTTCCGCACCAAGAGCACAGGCGCTAACAGAGAGCTTCTGATCTACTGTTGCTGGGTGACTGGTTCGTGTCGCCACTGTGATATAGCCATTGTACATAGTTGGCGCCGCGCGACCGATTTCATTCTCATCAGTACCGTCTATACTGACTAGCACATCACCTTTGAAAGCGTCTGCTTGTACAAGTTGCGCACCTGCTGCTGAGTCTTCTTCAGCTACCAAGCCAACGATTCGAATATCCCCATGAGGAATATTTTCATCACGGATCACCTTGAGTATCTCTGCAACAATAGCAATACCTGCTTTGTCATCCGCCCCTAAGGGAGTCCCCGCTGCGGGTTGAATAACATCCCCCACGCGGCTGATGCCATCAAATTTCAATTGATTTGTGTCAAGATGGAAAGAAAGGTTCCAGGAGGGCGCCGCTATAGTACCGGGAATAAAGGCTATCAAATTCCCTGACTCGGGAGCTGTTTTCCCGCTGTCACAATATAAGGCTGACTTCTCCTCAGCACTCATTTTAGAAACTTTTTCAGACAACTGATCGATTTCAATCTGTATATTTAGAGGCTCAGCTATATCTTTGAAAATCGCCTTTGCTTTATTAGTGGTAGCGCTCTCGCGGCAGCTTTTTGACGGCTGCTCTAACAATTCAAGTAAAGTCTTTGCGAGACGCTCACCGTCAACAGCAGACACTACAGTATGGTCTAGTTTATGAGTGGGTTGATATTGATAAATTCTAACTTCAGGTTCAATTTTTGAGGCGGGAAACACAAGCTTATCCTGAGCCAGACTACTAACAGCAAAACTAACGCTCAGAAAAGAAATAATGCCCAGACAAAATATTTTTATATTATTCATGATTGGCTTTTATAAGTGAGGAAAGGATACGCAATGCTTTATCAATTTTTATTTTCGAGGTATAAAAATGTGGAGAAAATCTTATGCCGCCATGCCGATGAGCGCAAATTACTCTATTTCGCATTAGTTCAGCGTAAAGTTCGTTGTGATTTACGCCCTCTATTTGAAAATTAACGATCCCAGCGAGTCTTTCAACAGATGAATTACTTACTATTCGAATGTTTCTAATTTCATTGAGCTTGTTAATGATATAGGCACTCTTCTCACAGAGTGCCTTTTCAATGTAGTCCATACCTAACTCTTCGATTAATGACAGGCTTGCAGACAGAGCATGTGTGCCAAGCATATTCGGACTTCCACATTCAAAACGTTTACTGCTTTTTGCAGCTTGCCACTCTTCTCGATCATAATCACCAGCATGCTCCACCATATGCCAGCCGAATTGATAAAGCTTTAGTTGTTCTCTAATTTCTGCACGACAGTAAAATAGAGCTATACCTTCTGGCCCCATCATCCATTTATGCGCATCCGCCATAGCAAAATCTGCATTAATGGCCTGCACATCAATTTTGTGCGCACCGATACTCTGAATCGCATCGACACAAAATAATATTTGATTGGCTCGGCAGAATCTTCCCAATACTTGTAGATCCAGTTTTAGACCACTTCCATATTGTACAGAGCTGATACTCATTACTCGCGTTCGTTCATCACAGGCATTCATTAAGGCCTGTTCGGGTTCTTTAACCTGCACGGGTATTTGTTTAAGTTCTACACCTCGTTTTTTCTGCGCTTGCCATGGAAAGCGATTAGAAGGAAATTCCTCGTTTGTACTAACGACGTTATCACTTTTTTGCCAGTTTATTCCACTGGCAACAACAGACAGCGCTTCCGATGTGTTTTTTAACAGGCTTATTTCATTTTCAGAGGCGGCGTTAATTAGAGTACGCAACTGTACTCGTAGAGAGTGTT
>Ga0055584_100001070_pt1 | contig 26685 bp, 22 predicted proteins | sample OSDHelmetaG_FD_58716 | JGI IMG/M metagenome (GOLD analysis project Ga0055584, IMG submission 58716) | Pelagic marine sediment microbial communities from the LTER site Helgoland, North Sea, for post-phytoplankton bloom and carbon turnover... | ecosystem: Environmental > Aquatic > Marine >...
TTTTAAACTCGTTGGACACAGTCATTCTGATTCGAAGTACTCATTCTCAAACCTTATGAAAAAATGCAAATTTCTTAAATAGCTTAGTTACTTCTAACTAGACTCTCAGTCGAAAGTATTTCGCAAATTTTCTTAAAATAAAATTATCAGATATATACATCATCAAAAATGAGAGGTATACTTACAAGGTGATCAAAAGCTAAAGGTTATTAAACGTCGCAAATGTATAATCATTGCACCTAAAATAAAAGCAATCAATCCAAATAAATAATCTTACCTCTGATGTTTTGATTGTCGACTCTCACCTCATACATATATATTCCTGATGTTTGAAATAGATCAGTTGACGCTATCGTGATCTGACTTAATCCTTTATTCAAGTTGACATTTGGTCTTGTGAAGATCTTTTTACCATTAATATCAAAGACATTGATATCAGCTACATCATTACTTTTACTGAAAATATGTAATGTAGTTTTATCCTTAAATGGATTTGGAAAAGCTTCTATTTCAATAGACTCCTTATTGGAAGAGAGTATTCCAAAAGTCTTTGTTTCATGCTCAGAAGAGTACCATTCATTTTTAAACTCACCTGATAATGCGATTTGACTGTTTATTCTATCAAGATCTTCAATATGACCTTCTATTTCGAGAGCAAATAACTCATTACTTTCTGCATTCAGAATGTGAGAAATCACAACTTCACCTTCGTTTAAAATGTATTCATCTCTATCTAGTGGCCGCATTTCATTGTCCAAGACTCTCGATACTTTGATGCCAGAACTTAATTCTAATTTGACTTGGAATGCCATTGCTACTTCAGAAGTACTGAATTCAATTACAGATTTACTATTATCATGTCCTGAATTTATTTCCATATCAAGACCAAGGCTTTCGTTGCTTCTGTTATTTATCATCAGAGAGTTAGCAATTACATTAGCATTCACATCACCGACCTTTACACCTATAAAATTGAACTCTCCTTCTCCCAGAATATCGTGACTTTCATCAAACCCCCATGGATTGAGAACATCATTAAATGTCTGATCAGCATTTATAAATCTCCATGAAGAATTATTAGTAAATGAGTCGCTTATACCTAGAATCACTCTTCGTAAGTCTAATAAGTCTATGGCTGATACGCTCTCATTATTATTAATATCTGCAGCTATAACTTTGTAAGGTGAATCAAAAGGTTTGACACCTAATATGTGTTGTTGAATAAGAACAAGATCTAAAGTGCTTACTCCATTGATCATATCATCATTTTTAGATGTTATGACTTTATATTGACTTGGGGTCATCTCAGTGAATGCATACTGTCCATCTGCACCAGAAGCAGTGGAAGAGACGCTTTGATTGTCAACTGACATCAATTCTATGCTTACGTTCTCAACTGCATTTAATTCTTCAGTTTGAATAAGCCCCGATATGTTTACTGACCCAGAAGGACAAGCTCTTGATGCCCTATCATCAATAAGTACCTTTGTAAATTTAGTTTCTACAATCTGTCCATCGCTGTCAAATAATGCTACTTCAAGATCAAAGACTACTACTAATGCTATGTCATCACAGTTAAATATCACTGACTCAGCAAAGTCCCCAGCCTCATCTCTTTTTCTTACTCGGATATCTAAATTAGAGTAGCAAGGATCACCTTCAGCTACATTGAAGAATGAGGCAGGTATTTCCACATCTCCATCTTCTTCCATCTCTACAGTAGCACCTGGAACGGGGACGTCAAAAATGATTCCTAAATCTATTTGACCTAAGTCAGATGGTACTATTTCAATAATCTGAGTATGATGCATCAATGCTAGACTAGTACAGAGGTCAACTATAGTATAATTTCTAAATACTTTTTCTGAAAAGATTACATCTTGGAATATTACCTCTACAAAATTGCATGCTGCTGAATTACTTAAAATATCAGCTAAATCTTGGGAAGTAGGTTCTATGTTATCACATTCTGAAACCTCTATATCCAATGGAACAGCGAAATCAGAAGTGTTAATTGTGTTCAGTCTTTCGAAGAATATTGTATCACCTGTACATAATACAGAATTTGCATTATTTGAAGTGTCAATGTATTGTACAACCAAATATCCTTCTCCACATCCTGTTTCCTGTCTTTCTAATTCAACTGCTTCTAAACCAAGTTCTTGAGGAAGATAAGATGAAAAGTCATTACAGAAATCCAAAGTTCCTATTGAAGAAGGACATGCAGGGGCGACAGAAGTATTACTCTTCACTTCTACTGTAGTCCAACACCTATTTTTCATACCTGATTCATCTTCTACTTCTAACATTACTCTCACGTCTTGATCTATATCAAATGCGTCGAATTTCACAAAAGAGCTATCAGGAGCATTGAGTTCAGTTTTACCATCTTCTCTCCATATTCTAAATTTTAGATTATCGTCACAGTTGTCAAAACTCTTATCATCAATTGTTGGAGGGAATATTTTGCCTTTATCATTATTGTTTAATGTCAAGACCGTTCTTGTATCGCAAATAGCAATAGGAGGTTGTACATCATTCACATTTACATCCATCCTTGTTGTATCGGCATTTCCACACACATCTTTGACAATGTATCTAATACCACTCGTACCTATAGGAAGGATAAGAGGGTCTGGTGTATCTGTTGAATCTAAGTTTTGATACTTAGTTTCTATTGTGTATCCTGATGCTCCCGCAAGCATATATTCTATACAAAATGTCCAATCGTTGCATTCATCTGTTACAGTGGGTACTGGAAGATCGACAACCATATTACAGGTATTACTGCCAGCATCAACATCTGGAATGTTTGGTAGAGAATAAACTGGTGGTTTGGTATCTTTTACTTCTATGATTTGATTGACCACTCTCGGAGGACTGTTTTTACACCAATCTATAATGGTCCATCGTCTTATAAGTTTGTAGCTTTTACCACATATCTCAAATGGTGGTAAATCAATAAATGCAGCATTGATATTACAAAATCCTACTCTTACAAAAGCTTCTAAATCTTCATCATATTCTACAATTGGTCTTCCACCTACATGGGGGAATGAACTCTGATCCAGATCGAAGAGTTCCCAAAAATTGGGATAAATACATACACCGAATTCGTCTAACTTTTCTTGATCTATATCTTGTTCCCAATCTCCAAATCCAGAAGTCCCATCACATTCAAGTGCATCATCACCTATAAAATCTCTAGGATCTTCAACTTCATCAGAATCAAATTTGCTGAAGAATATAGTGTCAACACAATTTAGAATTACTTCACCTGCAGCTCCTATAAGATCAAATTCTATGAATCTTTGTGCTCCAAAATCATCAGAGCATAAGAGCTGTTGTAGCTGATTTCTTATAATACTTACTTCAAAACTTGCTGTATCCGTACAGTTATCTTGTATTCCATCTTGCGAAAGGATCATTCTTCTTATAATGGCAGCAAGTTGTTCATCTGTTTCTCCAGGATCATTTTGATCTGAATCCAGACACATATAGGATTCGAATTCAGGACAATCTATTATTGCTGGAATTTTATCTTCTACTCTTATATATCCCCAGCAGCTATTAGGGTTGTTTACTCCCGTTTCTAATACTTTTACTTTTATGATGCGACCTACATAATCCACACCCAGAACATTACCAGGTACATTAAGTAAGTTGTCGTTTTCATCAAAAAACTGAAGCTCATAAGTACATGTTTCCTCTGGTTTTTCCAGAATAAAATCTGCGCTTATTATTGCTTCACACATCTCATCTACAGAAACCTGAATGGTATCATTACAATTAAATGAACCAGATGCGCATTGTCCGTAAGCACTTGAAAACGAAGCACTTAGTGTCAATGTAATGATCAAATTTTGAATATATTTCATCGTTAATTCTTTCGATTTTGGTTTCACCTTGAAAAACCGAGAGAGATTAAATTAATTGGAGAATTATAAAGGGCTGGGGGCCCTGGATGACTAATCAGACCAGCTGATTGTCGATTGCAAATTTTATCAGATTCACAGTATTACGTACTCCTAATTTTCTCATAATATTCTTACGATGTACACCAACTGTTTGATCACTGATATATAGTTTTTCTGCTATTTCCTTATTATTCATAGCTCTTGTGATAAGTTCTAATACTTCGTACTCACGCTTAGTAAGCTTCCTCTGAAGTAAAAACCTGTCTTCAAGTCTATTTTTATTTATTCCGTTAGAAGTACTGTTTTTCTGAGGAGTGATATGGAGACCTGAAGCCAAAAATCTACGTCCACCCATTACATCTGTAATACAGTCTTCTATTTCATCTTGGTCATTATTCTTAGAGTAATAACCGTCAGCACCTTTAGTAAATGCTTCTTTGACAAATTTGTGATCAGTGTAACCACTGACGATACACACTTTCAATTCTGGAAATTCCTTTTTGATATTTGGCAGAACAGAAAGACCGTTATCATCGCTAAGATTGAGTTCCATCATTAATAGATCTGGAGACATATTTCTTAAAATGGACATTAGATCCACCGTACTGCTAACTGCACCGATTATTTCCAGACGATGTTCTCCTTGATTTATTAGGATTTCTTTGAATCCATCTAAGAAGAGTTTGTGAGCATCTGCAAGTACAACTTTTAAAGAAGTCATAGAGAAAGTTATGTGTAAGTTTCGTTAAGTAGCTTTTTATATAAACTGTATCGCGATAGAAAAGGCAAAATGAATGCCAATAATATACCCTTTCTATATAACTCAATACATAAGAAAATTATCTAATGTGTATGATCCTTATTATGAGATATATATATCCATAAAATGAAATAGATATTTTTATTTGTTATATGGTTAATTAGGTTTAAGGTGTAGAAAATGGCTCTAAATTTTAGATTTTAAGTAGAACTTTATTTAACCATTTTCCTATATGTCAAGAACGAAAAAAGGCCGAGAATATTCCCGGCCTTATCAAATTAGAATTAATATTTGCAAGAGACGAAATCCATATGAATGAACCTATAATTGAATTATCTAACCAATTAATTCAGGTTCCTTTAGTAAGTCAAAGAATTGATCCAATTTAGGAGTCAATATTATTTCTGTTCTTCTGTTTTTACTTCTTCCTATTTGACTGCCATTATCAGCTTTTGGCAAATGTTCTCCTCTACCTGAAGCAGTAAGTCTGCCTGGAATAATATAAAAGTCTTGTTCTAGCTTTCTGACCACTGCCGTAGCCCTCAATGCACTCAAATCCCAATTGTCTTGATATCTAGTATTCCCAATAGGCAGATTGTCGGTATGCCCTTCTACAAGAACATTGAGTTGATCATTATCAATGATAATTCTTGATACTTTTTCCAATACTCTATTTGCACCAGGTAAGATATGTGAGCTTCCAGTATTAAAAAGTAACTTATCAGATATAGATACATAAACAGCACTACCTCTTACTTCTACTTCTATATCATCATCATGAAAATCAATAAGAGAATTTCTAAGGTTATATACTAGAGCATCATTGATAGAATCTTTCTCTTCTATTATATCAGCAAGTTCAGCAATATATTCTTGCTGTCTATTCATTGACTCTAGAGAATTTTTTATACTTTCTGCTTCTGTTTGGTTTAGCACTGAAAGTTGTGCTAATCTATCAAGTAGACTGCCATTTGTAGTCTGCATGTGGTCTATCTGCTTTTCGAGCTGAGTTACTTGGGCAGATTTAGTAGAGAGTTCATTTTCTAATGATTGAATTTTCGGATTGTAGCAAGAAGATAAACTCACTAAAGCAATCAGCATGAAATAAATCCTAGTTTTCATTTTTCAAAATTTTTGTAATTGATAAATCACTGTCATTATCTTCTATTATAGAAGAGAAGACGATTAAAAAAAGTAAACTTTATTTCATGGTATCATATTTTCATTCAAATCTATGAGCTCATTTAACATGAAACGATAGGTGAAAACCCTGATTTGAACTAAATTGTAGCTCATTACTCTTTTGAAAGCCATACAATCTAGAAAACAAAGTGAATATTTTAACAAATCCAAAGGAACATAAGGGGTTACTCAAGGCCAAAAAGGATGGTATAGATAACATATCTAAGATTGATTACAATGTGATCAAAACTTCGATGCGTAATAATGTGGAGTTCACATCTATAGCTGACAATAAAGCCAATATATTGCTTACCCTTTCCTCGCTTCTTTTTACCATTTTAATACCTGTGGTACTGAGTAATATCGAGATAATCATTGATGAAATGCTCTATATTCCTCTATTGATGTTAGCTCTTACTTGTGTGGTCTCTATAGTCATGGCAGCACTTGTAACACGACCTATGAAGTTAAGTGGACAAGGATTTAAAGTCTCAGGGAAACAACAGTTTAGTCCATTCTTTTTTGGAAATTATTACAAATTGAGTGAGCAGGCATATAAAAATCATGTTGCAGAAATGCTAGAAGAGCCAGAAATGATGAAGCAATACATTATGTCAGATATGTATCACATTGGAGTAGGATTAGGTAAAAAGTATAGTCGAATCAGAAGGTGTTATAATGTATTTATTTCTGGCATTTTACTTTCTGTTTCCACAGCAGTTTTGGTTTTGGCAGTAAATTATATGTAGTATAGTTTACACTTTGGTGTTTTGTAATTTTGGCTATATTTCATCATTATCCCTCTCTTTCACTGCTTTCATAAACCCCACTTCTTCACATCTATTTTTAAATGCAACTCCTTCTGGAGAATGTCTTGTAATTCCATCAAATATGGTAGCCATCATCTGGGTGTTTTCAAGGCCCATTTGATTGTAGGCTTGATTAATAACCATTTTTTGCATCATTAGCTGATTTTGTGGAATACCAGCCATTCGGTTAGCTAACTTTAGCACTTCTTCATCCAATAATTCCTTTGACACGATTTATAAATTAATCCCATCTTTTCGGCCTCAATTCCTGTTATTAAATCACCAGTTAGCAACATTCTCTTTGCTTTTTCTGCTCCTAACCGATACACCCACATCATTGTAGTGGGACAACCCCATAATCGTGCTGGAGGGTATCCGATCTTAGCATCATCCGCCATAATTACTATGTCAGAGCATAAAGCTATGTCACTTCCTCCAGCCACTGCATATCCATGTATCTTGCAAATGACAGGTTTGTAGCTTCTCTATAGACTCATAAACTGCTCGGTATTCCTTTTCATCATTTTATAATCAATAGTAGGATCCCATGGCATATCTTGACTGCCTACTAGAGGTCTAGGTTTTTCTGCATATTCTTTTAAGTCATATCCACTACAAAAGGCTTTACCTGCACCTTGCAAAATAATAACATGAACATCTTTATCTTCATTTGCTTGCAAAACACATTTTTCGATAGCTGAAGGCATTTCATGATTGATAGCATTAAATCGCTTTGGTTTATTTAGTATGAGAAAAGCTAGTCTCCCTTCTTTTTTATAGCTTACGATGTTGTCCATAACATTTTTTTATCTGATAAATCCTCCTTCTGAATGAATGATTTGTCCTGTAATCCATTCAGCATCGTCACTTACAAGAAATCCTCTAAGATTTGCTGTGTCTTTAGGTATTCCTATTCTTTTCGAAGGAAACTGGGTTTCCAGCTCTTTTTTAAGGTTATTATCCATCCATCCAGTATCATTAGGTCCGGGGTTCACAGCGTTGATAGTTATTCCTTTTGAAGCTAGCACACTTGATAAGGTATAGGTCAGAGTCTCTACAGACCCTTTAGTAATAGCATAGGCTATTTCAGTTGACATTTTACCTAAAGATTATCCAGATGTCAAATTGATAATCCTTCCACCGTGATCAATATTGAATTGTCTTACGAATGTAGTACTAAGTAAAGTGGTTGCCTTTACATTGATGGCATAATGACGATCTAATTCTGAAGCATTCAGATTGTGAATATTCGTCATAGCACTATATGTAGCATTATTTACTAATACAGAGATCAAACCTAACTTGTCATTTGCTTTTTGAAAAAGGAGATCTGTGATTTTTCTAATGCCAAATCAAGTTCTAACTTTTCACATTGGACGCCCAGAGCAATAATCTCTTTCTGTATCATATCGGGCTCCATTGAATTTACTTTCCACGGCATCTCATTGTCATATTCTGTCCAATAAGTAAAGAATATATCAAAGTTTCTTTTTGCTAATTCTAGACAGATCGCTCTTCCTATTCCTTTGAGCCGACTTACTCCTGTGACTAGTGCTACCTTTCTTTCCATAAAATCTTTTGATCATCGAAATGCTAAATATCCTCCTTTTACCTATCTTTTCTCCATAATAATATCAATCAAAATGAAAAGTACCTCAATAAGAATATTGATTTTAATCGCTTTATCTATATCGATGATAGCGACAGCATGTAAATGTGATGAAGATTGCTGTAAAAAAGATAAAGTAGAAATCCCTGCCGTGGATTATGATAAAAAATTAGATGACCTGGGAATAGAGCTTATGCAACCAGGTGCTCCCGTTGCAAATTATGTAAACTTGGTACAGACTGGAAATTTAATCTTTCTTGCTGGAAAGGGGCCTTCTTTACCCGACGGTGGATATATCACTGGTAAAGTAGGAGCTGATCTTAGTCAAGAAGAAGGTTATGTGGCAGCAAGGCAAGCAGCTATTATTCAGTTATCAGTTCTTAAGGAACATCTAGGCGATTTGAATAAAATTAAACAATGTGTCAAAGTATTGGGAATGGTAAATTGTACTCCAGATTATGGAAATCAACCAGAAGTGGTAAATGGATTTTCAGATTTAATCGTAGAGGTATTAGGAGAAAGGGGTAAACATGCAAGAGCAGCAGTGGGGATGAATTCGCTACCTCGTAATATTGCTGTTGAAGTTGAGATGATTGTGGAGGTGTTTTAAGTATGGATAAAAGTGATAAGATCAAAGAACTAAGCTGATTTGAACAGAAATAAAAGAACATGAAAAATGCATTACTATTAATTCTTTTAATTAGCCCAAGCCTATTTTTTGGTCAAGCAGCCCCTCCTGATCATGATCCACGTATTTATGATATAATCGGTGAAGTATCAGCGGAAAGAATAGAAACTGACATCAGAAAATTGGCCAATTTTGGGACAAGACATACGCTCTCTGATACTCTGTCCACAACTAGAGGAATAGGTGCTGCCCGAAGATGGATTAAGAATCAATTTGATCAAATTTCATCTGAATGCGGGAATTGTTTGGAGGTCAAATATCATAGTGGGATAGTAGAGGAAGGAGAAAGTAGAAGAATACCTGTAAGGACAAAGATCGTAAATGTTTTAGCTATAAAAAGAGGATCAAAATATCCAAATCGGTATATTATAATGTCAGGGGATATTGACTCTCGTATAAGTGACCCTCTTAATGCTACTGATGATAGCCCTGGTGCAAATGACAATGCATCAGGAATGGCTGGGGTTATTGAAGCGGCTCGAGTTTTATCAAAATATGACTTTCCTTCTAGTATCCTTTTTGTAGGCCTTTCTGGAGAGGAGCAAGGACTTTTTGGCGGTAAGTTTTTAGCTGCTGATGCAAAAAAAGAAGGGTGGAATATTGTAGGGGTTCTTAACAACGACATGATCGGAAATATCAAAGGTGTAGATGGCATCATTGATAATAGAAGCTTCAGAATATTTTCAGAACCTAATCCTCCCAATAGAAATGAAAGAGATCAGATATGGGACAGAGTATATGGGGGAGAGGTAGATGGTCCTTCAAGGCAACTAGCTCGATATGTACATAAAATGACTAGTCTATATATGCCTATGATGAAGCCCAAGATGGTATATAGGCTTGATCGTTTTGGTAGAGGAGGTCATCATCGCCCATTTAATGATGAAGGATTTCCTGGGATAAGGATCATGGAGACACACGAAAACTACGATATGCAACATCAAGATATTAGAGTAGAAGAAGGAAAGGAATATGGAGATGTAATAGAAGGGGTGAATTTTGACTATGCAGCAAAACTCACAGCAGTAAATGCCATCAATTTGGCCGGAATTGCTTGGGCACCTCCACAACCCGACTATGTATCAATTGGTGGAATAGTGAGGCCGTCAACCAGGCTCAAATGGGACCTTATTGAAGATGAAAATATTGCTGGATATAGGGTGTATTGGAGAGATACTACTATGCCACAATGGGAACACAGCAGGTTTGTGACTGATGCAGATGTGACTTTAGAAGGAGTGGTTATTGATAATTTCTTATTTGGTGTGGCGACGGTTGGAAAAGATGGAAATGAAAGTGTGATTACCTATCCTAAGACTTTGATTCCAAGACGATAAATTTAGGCTTAAGAAGAAGAAGTTAAAATTCGATCTATTCCCACGTGGTAAAATATAGAAGGTTTAGATAGTACATTTTATCATTTGCAATCTTTTAGGCTCAGTAATCTTCTAACAATTTTAGACAGTTAGAAATAAAAGCATATCACATCTTATTTGCAATATCTTCAATCACATTCACCAATTGCTCTAAACTATCAAAAATGTAATATTTTCCTTGAAAGCTATGTCGATCATATGATTCTCCTGATTGAAGAGCTTCACTAGTAAATTCTATCTGGTTTTCAGGTTTATAGGCAGCGAAAACTTCAGAAGAAGAATAAAAAGTGGCACCAAAGGCCTTAATACCTGAAGGTTCTCTGATTAAACCAAGCTCTATGAGCATGCCACCTATGAAATCAAGTGCTCTTAATAGATCTTCTCTTTCGCTTTCATAGGCTTCGATATATGTCTTTGCTAATAGTTGATACATATCAGAATAATTCTTCTCTGCCATAAAAGGAATATGTCCCATTATATCATGCCATATATCAGGTTCATCACAGTATTCTAATTCTTCTGGGGTTCGTACAAAACTGGTCAAAGGCATTTTATAATCAGCAATCATAGTATACCAATCGATTTGTTCAAGGATGATATTCTTACTGGTCTGTACAAAAGTATATCCTGTATAAGGTTTGATAGCGGCAGTCAAATCTTCTGCCAGTGGCCTTTTACTGTGATCCATTCCTAATTTGGATAATCCTGATATCCATATGGTAGAAATGGCATTAAGAGATTGTAAATTTTGAAAATGTGTTTCAAAAAGTGTTTGCCAATTTCTATTATCAATTAAAGGATCAAACGTTCTTGCCTCTTTATACATCGGTTTCTCTTTAAATATAAAATTAGTATGAGCTAGTCATTTCTTTCAAAATGTTCAGATACTTATCCACGTGTCTTTTATGGGTTCTAAAATTCACTAATGCAATTCTCAACCAAAATACTTCATCAATGGATGTGGAAGAAACGAAAACTCTACCGTCAGATTTTATTGCTTTCACCAATTTAGCATTGAATGTATTTGCATCTTCATTTTTAGGTATGAACCGATAAATACCCACAGAAAGCTGAGGTTCAGGTCCCACTTCAAAACCAATTTTTTGGACTTCTTCATGAAAATATTTTGTAAGCAGATATTTTTCATAAAGACAGTTCCTAAATGGAGCTACACCATATAATTGCAAAGGCATCCACATTCTTAAACCTCTAAAATGCTTAGTTAATTCAGGTGAAAGGTCAGCAGGTGATGGCTCGTCTTCACTACTTATCACATCTTGTAGGTAATTAGCAGAGCATTCAAAAGTATCGTAAAGTTTTTTTCCTTCTCTTACCAATACAATTCCAGATCCATAAGGTAGAAAAAGACTCTTATGAGGATCTAATACCACAGAATCAGATCGTTCCATACCCTTAAATAGATGTTTTAATTCATCAACCAATGCAAAGTAACCCCCATAAGCACCATCAATATGAAACCAAATATTATTGGCTTCAGCTATTTCAGCTATAGCATCAAAAGGGTCCACAGCACCTGTATCTGTACTTCCACAAGAGGCCGCTACAAAGAATGGAATTAGACCTTCTTCTATGTCTTTTTTGACCTGATAAGCTAATGCCGAAGCGTCCATTCTGAATCGATCATCTAAGGCAATTTGGCGCATTATACTATTTCCTAACCCAGCTATGTTTACCGCTTTTTGGACACAATGATGTGTTTGTTTCGAAAAGTAAATAACTGATTTTCTGATTTGCTCAGGAGCTATTGATTTTGCTTCCCTAGCGGTGGTCACGGCAATCAGGTTGGCAATGGATCCACCTGAGGTAATATTGCCATATGTAGATTCAGGGTATCCTAATATTTTTGCACTCCACCTAATCAATTGGTTTTCAGCTTTTACAGCCCCAGGAGCAGAGAAAAATAGGCCAGCATACTTATTGCCTAAAGCGGCAAGATAATCTGCAATGGCTGAGGCAAAGAGTCCTCCTCCAGGAATGTACCCAAAATGCCCAGGAGCAGCAGGATTTAATCCTGGAGTGTGAATAGCTGCATGCATAAGATGGACTGTATCACTCGCCGATCTTCCATGCTCTGCTATTGGAACCTTGTCTAGTAAATCTAGTTTACTTAGATCTTCATGAAACATATGTGTTTCTTCAAGGTCGTGAAGAAACCACTGTGTATACTTCCATGCTTCTTCGAATAAATCTTCTCGTTCTTCTATAGAGGGTTCTAAGACTGTACAGAGTTCCTCAAGACGCTCAATTTCATTTTCCAATATTCAGTGCTTTTTTAAAAAGATGGACTAAAGTACTAAGATTAGTAATAGTCGGAATGTGCAAACATATAATTTGCCGAGGCATTAGAATGACAGATACTTTGGCTCAGTTGGACTTCTATAATTCTTTAAGCCATTGATCAAAATGTTGCAAAACAGTTTGCCAGTTTTCAATTCTTTGTGTTGATTCTTTGCCTTTTTTTATTTCGTAAGAAGTGATTTCTATCCATTCTTTGGAGTTTTCGTCCACAGTAGTTTCATTTCTGGCTAAATAGGAGAATGTACTTTTAGAGTTATTATGTTGTGTTATTATTCTTCCTCTTCTTTTAATAAAAGAAAATTGTGACTTGTCTAAACCATTATCTGTGAAGGCCTGAAGCAAATCTTGTCTGTGATGGGTATAAAATTTCAAGCTTGAAAGATAACCTTAAAGGCATCAGAATATTGAGGAAAATGTTTTTCCATCAAATTTTGATATTGGAAAAATGCGTATGCAAATAGAGCCTGACTTTGCAATAATCTCTCTCCAATCAAATCTTTGATTTGATCTGTTGAATAGGGTAGTATAGGGTCTAATTTACTGATGTCATTAGCATTTATCATTGGATAGCCTTCATGTTTAGCATCCTTCAGATGAGCGGTGATCCATGAATACAGACCTATATTAAAAAATTGACGAGTATTTATAAACCCGTTAATAAGATGTGGTTTCGACATGAGTATTATACCATCAGCGGAGTGTACTTCGTATGGATGAAGGTATTTATGTTCAGGTGTTGGAAATAAATGAGGGTAGAGGATAATACGATCATAGTTTTTAAATAGAAAATCTTCCTGATGAAATGTAATCTTTAGGGCTTCATGAATAGCGAGAAGTTTGTATTGCTCTGGAATTTTATGTTCTTCTTTGGCCTTGAGAACAAAGTCTTTGCTGTCCAAAAAGAGACTTGCTCGTTGTTCAAATTTGTTTTTTTCTTCATTCGACAATTCTCGATAAAAAACTGAATTTTCAATAAGCCAATCCACTAATGGCTCATCTAAGCCTATTTTCTGTCTCTGAATCCACCAGTAATCTATTTGAGGTCTGAAAGTGTATAAAAAGGTCAAAACTAAAATAGGAACAATTATCCAACCCATATGATCTCTATACTCATGAGAAAAGGAAAGAGGTAAAAGGATAGCTAGTGCGAGTAAGAAAGGAACAGCTAAAATTATACTGAGAGAAGTTATACGCATTAGGAGAAAACGACAGGAGTGTTAATGTATTTTTTAATTTGAAAGTAAAGTGATATTGGCGATTTCTTTCCCAATTACATATTTAAATTTTTATAATAGGCGCAATTTGTATTTTATCGTATGTTTTACATGAAACTTAGAGACATGAAATTAATTGCAAGACATTTAATCTGGATTTTTGCAGCCCTAATTATTTTTAATAATGGATGTAATACATCTGAAAATATCTCATCAGAAATAGACCGACCAACCACTTCTGGTCCTGAAAACGGTACTTTATTTATCGTAGGCGGTGCTGCAAGTGATGACCTATTTTTAAAGTTTATGGATTTAGTTGGTGGAAGCGATGCACCTATTGTTGTGATCCCAACTGCAGCTTCGAGTGATGATCTGAGTCACGAGTTTTTAATGAATTATAAAAGTAGATTTACTAAACTTGGTTTTAATAATGTAACAGTATTACATACTAGGGATAGAAATGAAGCGAATTCAGATGAATTCATCGAGCCAATTACTAAAGCTAAAGGAGTTTGGTTCAGTGGGGGAAGACAATGGCGTCATGCTGATTCATATTTGGATACTGAAACTCACATGGCCTTTAATAAACTTTTAGATAGAGGTGGTGTAATTGCAGGGTCTTCAGCGGGGGCAACTATTCTAGGTTCCTATCTGGCACGAGGAGATACTGGAAGTAATACTATAATGATGGGTGACCATGAAGAGGGATTGAATTTTATTACAAATGTGGCCATTGATCAGCATTTGTTAGCAAGAAACAGACAATTTGATCTTTTTGAAATCTTAGACAGGAAAGAAGAATTATTAGGGATAGGACTAGATGAAAATACAGGCATTGTAGTAAGAGGAAACATGTTTGAAGTAGTTGGAGAGAGTTATGTTGTTATATATGATCAAACTAGATGGTCAAGAGAAAGAGACACGATTTATCAATTACCAAAAGGCAGTAGAGAATTTTACATGCTCAAAATTGGAGATCAGTATGATCTCAAAAATCGTAGAGTAATCCCATATAAGAATCTAGAATAGATAGAGCTTAAAGAAGATGAAATTGCAGGGTATGTTGACTTCTATGAAATGAACCAATCGACTATTTCCTTAGAAATTAAAATTGACGAGGTCTCATTTAAGGCTAATCATGAGTGAAATGATAGTGACCTTAAGATAATTCCTAAATTTAAAAATGGATTCTATACGGGGAATCTGATTTGAAATTTGAAATTGAGATGGATGAGAATAATCTAGTTGTATCGTTAAGTGCACTTGGATCTGAGTCAGTTTGAGCGAAGAGAAAATAGTTTTTTATTGACCAAAAGAGTTGTTTCATTTATGGAATTGAGATTAATTGAATGCAAATAAAAAGGCCCCGTGCAAATGCACGAGGCCTAACAATTTTCTCAAGTTTATAAAAACTTGTCCTATGCTGATTATAGGGATTATGTCAGTTATCTCAGAGAGATCATCTTTTTAGTTGCGATAGATCCTGCAAAGTTCAACTGGTAATAAAGTACACCAGATGCATTAAGATGACTTTTATCAATAGTAATCTCATTTAGACCTTTGCTGAAGTTATCTGATACTTCATAGATCATTTTACCCGTTACATCAAATACATTCAAGGTAGCAGGCCCATTTTCTCCTATAAGGAAGCTAATAGACGTGTTATTGTTGAATGGATTCGGTTCGTTTTGATACAATTCGAATGCAGAAGCAACAACACTGTTAACTTCACCTTCGAATGCAATCTGTACATCTCTTGTTTCAAGTTCTGTAGTATAAGCTTCAGAAGTAAATGCAGTTCCAAATTGGATCATATCACTTACATTTCCACTTGAAGTAGCCGTCATTGAAAGAGTAATTACATCACCATCCAATGCTACTCCTTCTACATTAACCCAACTTAAACTTAGTGAGTTGTCAGCTGCGATATATTCATGTGCTTTGATATCTAAAATTTCAGAAGAGATACCATTTAACCTAGCACCACTGAACTCAAGGTTCAACTGGATACCGGCTAATGAAATATCTTCGTCAGCGTTGAATACCAATTCAAATGATTGACCTGATGAGATAGTCGCGTTAGATGCAGTGAATGATACAGAAGCATTGTTACTTCTGCTATCAGCAATTATGCTATTAGCAATAGCATTGCCACTTACATCACCGATTTTCACACCAATGAAGTCCATATCATTCACATCATGATCCAATGTGCGGATAGTCAAGCTTTCCACAAAAGGCCATGGATTCATATCATCATTGAATGTCTGACTAGCATCTACAAATCTCCACGATTCATTTTTCGGAAGTTCTGTATATACTCCTAGAATCAATTTTCTCAATTCTACAAGGTCAATTGCACTTACTTTAGCATCGTTATTTACGTCAGCAGCAATCACTTTGTAAGCTGATGATAGAGTTTCAAGTCCAAGTACATGCTTTTGGATTAGTACTAAATCCAGAGTACTTACACCATTCAAGTAATCATCATTTTTCTCTGATGTCAAAATGTAATCATAAAGAGTCTCTACATTTCTGAATGCATAGTCTCCAGTTACTCCTGTCATGTCAGATTCATTCATATTGATCTGTGCAGACTCAATTCCAACTAGTGCAGACTCAATGTCATCACCATTTTCATTAGTTACTCTTCCAGATACCAGAGCATTACCACTCTGTACATCTTCACATGCATCAGCAGTGTCATCTATCTGTATTCTTGCGATACAGTTTCCTACATTTCCACTTTCATCATGAGCGTAGATTCCAAATTCGAATAATTCTGATATACCATTTGGAATATCTTCACATGTGATTGTCTTGAATTTCTCATCAGGAGTCAATTCTGAAAATGAGTATTCAATGGTCGGAGAACAAGGGTCAACAGCAGGACTCGCAATAAAGTCACTTGCCCAGATCGTCATACTCTTTCCTTCATCCATTACAGCTGAAGAAAGTGTCTGAATACATATCGGTGTTGGAGCTTTTGTATCAGCAACACTGAAATCAGTGAAACAAATGTCATTTGATCCACATACAGCAGATACTTTCCATCTTACTCTATATGTACCTACAGACCATGTGCCTGGAAGTGTAGCTTCTACACTGTTAGTTCCAATTACGGAAGCTGTAGTTTCAAATACACCATCACCGTCTCCATCTACAGTTACTTCCCATTGTAGATTACCTGTAGGGCAAATACCACCTTCAGCACTGAACGTTGCAGAATTTGTCAATACAATTACTGCATCACAATTATCACCTGCACTGAAATCCTGATCTTCACATCCTGTCAATTCTGGTTGTGTTCCACCTGATATTTTCACTACTTGTGTATGTTTCCATATACCGTTTCTTACAGTGTCCAGTGCAATACCAGCCCCTGCAAGTGTGTCTATAGCTCTATATCCAACATTTATTCCTAAAGAATCTACATACTGGTAGAATGTCTGTGCATTTTCATCATGCTCGCACCAGTCAATCAATGTGAAGTGTCTCAATATTTTAAGGCATGAAACACCAGATTCAAATTCAAATACTTCTTCTTCTACTGACTTGCCAATCAAATTACAGCTTAGATCTAAATGATCTAGCATGAAATCTCCGAAACTTGCATCACTACAATTTGCATTGAAAATATCTTCTGGGAAGATAGTTTTGTCAATATGCACAGTAGCTCTATCCATGAACCAGAATGTCTTTTCACAAAGCACTTTGCCATTAGCTAAATACTCTACTGTAACTCCTCCTGTTCCGCAAAGGTCATCTCTATCATCACCAGCTATTCTACCAATCACATCTATATCAGTTTCTACACAACCTGCTTTGGATACTGTTGGCTTATAAGTTTCGATAAGATCAGGCATAAACGCATCACAATCCACCTCAATTCTAGTAAGGCCACACTCTGCGAATATATCAGTGTTCTTGTCTTCAATTCTCACATTAGTCCATGCAATATTAAAGTTGTCACCTGCAGTGCCTGGTACTCCGTTACCGTCGCCATCATCCCATACTCTCAAAGAAACTTTTACGATTCCAAAAGATATTCCTCTTGAATCTACATCTGTAAGATCAGAGGCATTGAGTTCTACGTGACCTGCATAGGTAGAATCGTGATCGTTAAATCGCTTTACTTCTAGTAATACATTATCATTGCTACAAGCATCATAACTGTTGTTATCAATACTATTAGCTCTCACTTTCGCCGCACAATCACCTCCTGCAGAAAGTAATGTGGCTACTACTTGCTCCTTAGCAACTGCTACTGGAGACACGCCATCATCTACATTTACATAAATGGTGTCTTGTACATTGTTATTACAATCATCTTGTATAGCTATGATGATTTTATGAGTACCAGGAGGAATCCCTGATAGTCCCATTGTGACATCACTGCTTGAATACCTTTTGTCTATTCCTAGACTTTCACTCTTCAATGTAAGCCAGTAATCATCAGAACATAATGCGTCTACTATAGGAACATCCATCGTAAGATTTGCACTACAGAACCAAGGATCCGTACTGATATTGAAAGTATCCGTCTTCATATTCATTGAGATATTCCCTTGACCAGTGGCGTCAATAATCTGTGTGAATGAAGTGTCAGACTGTGTGCACCAATCAATGATGGTCCAATGCCTGATCCATTTCACACCCTTGCCACAGATCGGAATTTCACTCTGATCAGTATAGGATACTGCTAGATTACAAGATATATGTGTTGCTGTTGAACTCCTTACACCTGGTCTAAGAGCGAGTGGGATACTGTCTATTGCATTTAAGAAAGTACCTGAACCCGACCGAGCCAGTATTGAAGGAAATGCGCACATTAGGGCGCTATCTATAGATAAGGGATTAGTTTTTCTGGAGATGAGATGTTCATAAATGGATTGTGGGTCCTTATCGGTTCCACATGCTATCTCGACCTTACTGTGGGGGGCCACGGCCCGAGATAACGTATCAGCATCTATATAAAACTGTTGTGTGGTAAGAATCAGTTCATCAGATCCTGTTGAAGAATGAGAATTGGTCACTGGGCTCGGGACATACCACTCCCTTTTAATGCTCAGGCCAGTACAGATTTCGCCATCAATGGCGTCTCTGAAGTTAATTAGAGTTGTATCAATATCGATACATGGAAAACTGTCATTAATTCCTGTAAAATCAGGGTTAAGACCAAGTTGACCAGTCCAATCAGAATCCATCCAAATGGAGTCTATGTAGATACAATTAAAGTTACATGAATCATTCGGCATACCACAAACAACACCTAGAGATAAATCTAGATTTTGCTTGAATTCTACTATGAGAGTACCCCAGCAGGAGTTATCACTTCCATAGTCTCCACCACCGTCAGCATCATGATGTACAGATACAGTATAAGTACCTATGCCTGTTACAAAGGCTGTATCAATTCCTGCAGTAAGCAAGTAACCAGAGTCAATAGGTGTACCTATTGAGTTTTTTATTTCAATCCAATATTGATCCTGATTAGCCATTGTAAGAGCAGGACTAGAAAGAAATAAACTCGGCTCAATTGTGTCCATACATTCTGCACCCAGAGATAACTGAATCTGATTGGTACATGCTAATGTCTGAGCATTGGTAGTAGTAGATATTCCGAATGACATTACAAATGTCAACAGCATTGCGACGAATGCTGGAATATTTCGTTTTGCGTAAACGAAAGTTACCATAATAAATGAGTTTTGGTTAATAAATGGTTTTAGTAATGCCCTTTAACCTCTCTCACTATTGAGAGAATGCGTTTTAAACCACTTATTGGGACTAATTCCTCGGGGGGAGGAGATTAATGTTGCATTTTGACAAATCGTTATCTGTCTCAATACCGGCAGATCTTTTTCTGCTTGTTGACCATTTAGATTGATGCGTTTTTCAAATAATAAATCAGGTCTATACAAATGCTTTACATGAATTCATGCTTCAGCAATCGATAACTGACTCAATTGTCAAATACACCATTGATAATTAAATAGGGAAAAAAGAAATGTTGACCATTAGGGAAATGGTTATAAAAAATGAGATTTTATCCTTTGATATAAATCGGTTCTTCTTTTGGCGAGATTGTTGATTATACCAAAATAGCTACCTCTTTTCGTCGAGAGGTAGCTTAACTTTTGAAAATTGTTATAAGGGATTCTTAAAATAAATGGGGGGAAGAATATCGTCTTATTGAAGCAAATGTAGGACGACACTTTTCATTTGAAAGAAACCAACTAGGTGTATTTTTCACATTTTTTTCTTTCAAATAATTGGTTTAACTCATATCAAAACATTTCACTCCCATATTCATTAGACTTCTTATTTTTTTTAGAAGCATTTTGACTTAAATTTTTTTTCAACTTTTCCGAAACCTTTCAAGCCTTTCCAAATTACTCTTATATCAATGATTGGATAACTTCCTATTTTTGAAATGTCAAATGGAAGAAAAGAAAAAACAACGGACCATTAATCCTATAGATAAGGACAAAATTGCTGAGGCCCCACATCTCCTGCCTTATGCTCACAGTGTAGGTTCCGCAATCATCAAACCTGTAGACAAAGGAAAAGTCAAAGGTCTAGGTATGTCAGCTATGTACGAACAGACTGATGTACATCTGAATCAAATAAAAGAACAAGTAGAATTGCTCATTTCCCAGGCTCAAGATATCCATGATCGTATCCAAGTCTCTGAAAAGATATATGAGGCGGATTGTGGCATACAACCCATCATAGGTAGATTCTACTACCTCTATAAGAGGAAAAGTAATCTAGAATGGCTTATCTCAATGATAAGCCCTGAGGAATGGGGCAAATCTATGCCTTACCATTTCATAGCGAGTGTTAAGCTTCTTCATGATCATAGCTGGGAAGTAATAGAAATATCAGATAGAAAAGAGCTTTACGGTTAAGTATTTCAAATTTATTCCATCTATGATTGGGGTCTAGACCCTAGTCATTCACAGTCCTGGCTCTATTTTTTAGTGTGGAATCTAAACATACCTTTGAATTGTCAGGTCCAGAGAATCTAACTTATTAGAAAGTAATTGAAAAATGAAAAGCATAGACTTTTCCTGAGATTGCTATGCCATAATGGAATGTTCTTAAAGGGCAAATTTATGAATCACTCTTTAAAAACCGCACCAATGGAAAACACTCATATAGTACAAACTGGAAAAAGAATAATTAATGATGACCTCGGAGGAATTTAAAACTAATTGAAGAATGCTGGCTCTTATTTTAGGGCCAGCATTCAATTTTTGAATTTGCTTCTGTTATTTTGGATTAAACGATTGAAGTGTCTCATTTGCCCAAGTTCTAAAAATTAGATATTTACTATTCTTAACAAACTTGACAAGTTCTTTTTGTTCTTCATTATTCCACATCATACTTACTAGCTCGAAAAGGTTAAGAGATCCCTCATATGTCACTTGTCCAATTTCATTTTCATGTCTTTTTAAAAATATTTTTGCCGAGGATATGATTTCTTTTGAATTGTCATATGAAGGATATAAGGAGTATAATGAACAAACTTTTATCCATCGGGCTCTTATAGATAGATTTATATTCACTACCCTAGTTTCAGATAGGTTGATTTTTTCCAAAGCACTTCTATACTCTTTCTTTGAAAAATGCCAATGCGCATATGCCATGTTTTCTACACTTTGTATTTCTTTTGACTCAACCTCAACAAGCCATTTTTGAATAAAATCATCTGGAGAATTATAATCTTTTGACTTTGAAACAATTTCAATTATTGTTAAGAATCGATTGTCAGAAAGTTTTCCTCCATGAAGAAGAATGCCTTTACTAAGGCCTAAATTATACAAGAATGCCAGCTCATCAACAGAACTGCGCCCTGATTTGAATTCATTTAAACAATAATTGATCAAATAAATTAGCAGGGCTTCTGAAAGCTCTTTTGACATATGGTTTAGGTCATTGGCCAATTTTGATCTTAGCTTTTGATAACTTTTATTATTAGGAGTTTTGACTAATGCTAATAAGTGATCTAATAAGTCGGTGGTCTTATTTAGTTGATTTGTTGCTTTAGTCTTGCTAGCTATTTTGAATAGTTTTCTATTATTTGTCTCTTCAATATGATAAAATGTAGTCAGTTTTTGATAGAGTGATTCTATTGCATTTTTTGCCAGCCCAAGTGATCCAACTTGGCCACTATATTTCTGACCTGCCTCTGAAAAATACGTGGAATGATAGAGCTCAAGATATCTCAAGTCTTCAAATAAATCTATGGGAGGCAACTTCTCAATTTCCAATTTTAACTGTCTTGTTTTGGCCCGAAATCGATCATAGAGACCTTTTGATTTATAGATGTCTGCTAATATTTTAGTTCGATCATATCCTCTGTTTTTGCTTAATAACTCTTGATGTATTAAAAAATATTCTACATCTCTGACTAGATCAGCCATAATATTGAGGAAAGCTTTATCACTAGCTTTAGGGGCAATCTTATTCTGTATTTTTCTTAGTTGAAGTTTGGGCGAATCAAGTTGTTTTCGATATTTAAACAAGTATTCGAAAAGATCGAGAATTTTGGATTGTTGCTTATTGCAGAATAAAATGTACTTATGACAAGCTCGCCATTCGGATTCCTCAAATGAGGACAGAATAATAAGGATTTGCTTATTTCTCACAACCTAAAAATAGAAGCTTCTTAGGTAGAATCTTTATTTAATAATTATTAGAGTTTGTCTACTAGCCTATTCACAGCCTTTTCTAGATTAATAATCAATGGATTGAGATCATGAAATGCTTTATGGCCCACTTTAGAGGCTTTGCCTGATTTGTTTTTTCTGATATGATTATTCACTTCACCGATGGCAGGCTTTAGTATAGGATGATGGACTTGATCAAAAAGCATTTCGAAAGTCTCTTGTACTTGATCAGCGAGTAATCCATTTTCCCAATACCGATTCACTCCTTGAATGTAATCCAGATGATTGTCATTGATTTTTATGAAGATGTTATTGTAAGATTGCAATGTCCGATTATAAGTAGAAGTATAATTGGGATATTTAGCAGGCTTAAAGTAATTATCCAGATTTTGTAAAATGTCTTGAACATCTTTCACATTGATTAAGTAATTTTTAAGATCTGAAGAGATAGACTTTTGATATTTCTGTTGCCTCAGATACTTTTCTTCTAGAGCTATAAAAAGCTCATCTTCTTTATTTTTTAATGAACTATTGAGTCTTTGCATTTGGAGTTGTGCATTTTCCAATTCCGCGACAATTTTACTTTTTTGATCTGCTTCTTGATCTGCTCTTTCTTTTAGTTTTTCAATTGACTTTTTGAGTTCTATTTGTTGTTCTGCATCCTCTTGGAGAGCGATAACTAGAGAGTCATTCATCGCACTTATTCGCTTTAGTGAAATTGAATTTTTCCTCTCCGTAATTCTCAATTTATTCGAGAGCTCAGTGAGCTTCTCTCTGTATTCTTCTTCAATATCCCTACCCATTACAAGAATATCCAGATATACCTCAGAACTTGAAGTGTCGAGTTGCACTTTTCCTTGATAAGGTCTGATGATTTCATAATCTGGAAGCACTATTTTTATCACCATTTGATTATCAAATTCAAGTAATTCTTCCATGGAAATCTGAAAGGCGAACCTTCCTTCAGAATCTGTGGCATAATCACCTAGGCCCACCATTTTCAGATTAGCATTTGGTACGGATTTGATATTGCCTTTTAATTGTTCGAGCACTCGTGCTTGAACTGACAAAAGAGGTAATCCTACGCTTTGTGTATAAGAGGATGGAGAGCCAAAGTAAAATGCAAGAATTACGAAAGCAAGTCTCAATAAGCATTGTTTTGTTTTCATTTATTTCTTTCTAATGCAGCTATTAAAATTTCATTTTTATCTAGGACATAATCTATTTGGTCTTTACTAGTAGATGTCAAAATATTGTCCTTTTTTACTCTTTTATCGAAATGTTTTTTGAGACTATTCATTATGCTCAGATGATCATTTTGGGTTGTCTTAATATTTGCTAGATCTCCATTTTTCAATGGTCGGTCAGAAATTATTAAAACGACTAATTCAGAGAGCCCTGTGGATGCATTGGTGTTTTTGGAACCTATTATTAAGTCTGCATCTATCTCTGTACCACGATCCTTTTGATTAGTGATTAAATTCAGCTCGTTGGGGCTATCATAATTGAATTCGTATACAAAGCCATCGCCATTATTGACAATGTATGATTGAGATGATTTTTTAGAACCAATTTTAAGATCTGCATCTCTTTTATTCTCTTCGACAATTTCAGTCTTAAATGAGATTGTGCCTTTCACTTTAGATTCCAAATTTTTGGTGGCACTTTTTGGTGGCACGGATTTACCAGTATTTTCAACTATAGCATTATTAGACTTTTTTAAAGTAGATAGATCTTCGATGCATCTGCATGAGTAACCCATTTTTTTATTATACGGACTTAGAATGATGTCTTTGATATGGCCACTAAAAGTTATCGATTCAGCTTGAACCAAATCATATGAATGAGCTTACCAATAATTTCCGGCTAATTCAATATTGTCAAACTTCTTTTTGTCATCAATACTTCCAGCTAAAGTTGCATTGAATCCACTGAGACTTGCATCCAAAAGAGAATAATATGCTATGGACCTACCACCTGCTGTTTTTATCAAAGAAGACCATTCTTTATTATTGGGCAATCGCCACCCATTTGGACAGGAAGTCATAGCTTGATTCCAAGTATACAATCGTCCTAGTTCGGAACATTCCATATTATTGTCATAACAAGGTGCTGAGCCTTGATTGAAATTTAGATTTTGGGCCATCCATTTCTGTCCATTTGCGTACTTGACCCATTTATAGTTTTGCTCATCTCTATCATCTTTAAATGTACCAGTTTCAAAAGGTTTAAGAGAAATGCCTTTATTACTTCCTTCCACTTTTATTGGGATGGGAGTAGAGACATTAGCTTCTTCAGGTGGAGTATCTGTTTTTTTAAAAAAATACCACCCTGTTGCGGCTATAATGATTATTCCAGCAAGAATTGCCAAAAGCCCTACTTTGTTCCTTTTTTCTGGAGGAGTAGCCTTTGATTTCAACTTGCCTTTCATCTCTTCCTTCCTTGGTACTGGAAGTCCATCATTTGTTAAGGCAAAAACTTCTAATGGTTCTTCTACATTTTTAAACTCAAATGAACCGACAGATTCGAATGTAAATTCTGGATGGCTTGTTAGGTTTTTTTGTACAGTTTCCGAAAATAATATAGCACCGGGCACGCCCATAGACTCTACTCTCGATGCTACATTTACGGCATCACCAAATACATTGTCATTTGTAAAAACGATATCCCCTATGTGAACGCCTATGCGTACTGGAACATTTGGGTCTTCCTTAAAAGCAAGTTGAAGAGCATGACTGCATTTCATGGCTTCTACCACAGAGTTAAAAGTCATCAAACATGCAGAAGCCACCGCCGCTCAGCTTATTTTAAAAACAACTGATAAATCAATTAATATTCAGATTAAGGATAATGGAAAGGGCTTTGATCCAGAGCTAGCCATTGCTACATCTAAAAGTTTAGGTCTTAGGACCATGCAAGAGAGAATAAAAAATATAGGTGGAAAATTGAATTTCTTAAAAGGTGAACAAAGAGGAAGTATAGTGGATATAGAATTGCCTGTGAGTTGAAAGTATTGACTTGAAAATGCTTTTGTGACTACGAGTTATGTGAAATTACACGACTTTGATAATATATTGATGCCGTTGTTTTATAGGATTTCTATTGGTGTCAAGAGCTACTGCTCAAGGGCTATTCTTTGGGGGGAGAAGTAAAGACAATTTTAGAACGGCCGATCAGAATAAAGAGAAAAGTAATGACTATATAAGAGTAGATGCACTGCCAATATGGTCACATAAAAGAGGGGTGCAATATACTGATGGAATGTATGTGCCCACAAAAGAGGATCCTCTGCCTGATGCAATAACGGGAGTGACATTTGTTGATAATTTTATGCTGCTGTCATCAATGGATGGTGATTCAAAATTTAAATTAAGAATAGAGCTAAATGTTGCGTTTGATGACAACGAGTACTATTCTGAAGATGACTTCCCTGATGACGAAATATTTCACAACGGAACAGGGCAATTAGGCCAACCTTCGATATTGTTTGGAGCGGAAATCAATATGAATGATAATAAAGGATATTATTTATTGAACCTAATAGGGCGTGGTCACCATTCAGGTCAAAATGGACTTCTCTATGAAGATTTGTCTTCACTCACAACGGCATTGGAAATAGTGGAACGAATAGTGGTTGGGGTGAAGATGAAGGTTTCAAATAATGAATAGCAGCTAGAGTTTTGAATCAATAATTGGAGGAAATGAACCTAAAAAGAAATATGCTTCAAATTTTAATATACATTCAGCCATCAACAATTGACGAAATTTCATTTTAAAAAGGGTGAATATTCATAATTTGGCATTGAATACTTCGAGAACTATGATTAAGTACTTTTCAATTCTAGTTAGTTTGTTATTATGTACCTCTTTCCTTATGAGTCAACCTGAAATGACTGTATGGAGAATTGTGGACGAAGGTGCGCATGATCATCACCAAAATCCACCAGAGCTGTATGCTTGTGGTTCTTACTATTTTTTCTTTTCTGATAAAGTTATAGAATCTACATGGTCGTTAAAAAATGAAGGTGATGAAAACTTGATTATACAATTGCCATTGACTTTTAGAGCAAGCCCATCTACAAGCATTACAATTTCTAAGCAACCTGAAAAATCAATTTTGACACCTGGTGAAG
>Ga0055584_100001071_pt1 | contig 26680 bp, 18 predicted proteins | sample OSDHelmetaG_FD_58716 | JGI IMG/M metagenome (GOLD analysis project Ga0055584, IMG submission 58716) | Pelagic marine sediment microbial communities from the LTER site Helgoland, North Sea, for post-phytoplankton bloom and carbon turnover... | ecosystem: Environmental > Aquatic > Marine >...
CAGAGTGTGCGATGGATGCAGATCCAATTCCCGCCTCATTAGAGAATGCGGCTCGTTTGAAACCCAAAACCAGCACGCCGATGAATCCTCCGTACATCGCCTCTGGACTAAACGCCCCAACGAAAATCTGTTCGAATGCCCAGCCGATGTTATGGATGTTGACACCAATCACAATCAAAGCGGCTAAAACATAAATTCCGACCATAAATGGAACAACTTTATCGGTAACTCGGGCGATACTCTTAATGCCCCCGATGATGATCGCCCCAACGATAACGGCCATGATCACGCCAAATATCCATCCTCTTTCAAAAAACATACTGGCCTCACCTCCTGTAACATCAATGAGTTGCTGGGTTGCCTGGTTGATTTGCACCATGTTTCCTCCACCAAACGACCCTCCAATACAAGCGATGGCAAAAATGGCGGCTAAAATCTTTCCTAGCCCTGCCTTACCCTGCTTCGCCAATCCCTGGCTCAGGTAGTACATCGGTCCTCCGGATACGCTTCCGTCAGGCATCTCCTTGCGGTACTTTAGACCCAGGGTACATTCCACAAATTTTGAAGACATCCCAATCAATCCAGCGCTGATCATCCAAAAGGTAGCTCCAGGTCCCCCCAAAGAAATCGCAATAGCGACGCCCGCAATGTTTCCTACTCCAACCGTACCTGACAAAGCAGCCGTTAGGGCTTGAAAATGCGATACTTCTCCCGCGTCATCTGGGTTGTCATATTTACCACTGACGACTTGAATTGCGTGTTTGAATCCTCTGATGTTGATGAAACCCATGTACACCGTAAAGAACAGCGCACCAACAATCAACCAAACCAACACGAACGGAATATCCATCGACCCAATCGGAATGGTGAAAAAGATCACCTCCATCATGGCGCCTGTAATCGGCTCCATGAAATCATTGATTGCATCGTCAATGGTTCGCTCAGCCTTTTCTTGGGCGAGCAGACTGGTGGACGACAAAAGCGCTGCAATAAGCAGTATAGACTTGGTAAGAAATGACCTCATAATTGTTTGGAGTTGGCCAAATATAGAAATCATAGCGGACCGTTTACAAGACCATGTCCTCCTTCATTTGAGAAAGCCCTTGATCAATCCCGGTGGGCGACCACCCTATCTCACTCTGAGCGAGGGAAGTATCAAATCCGCTGATCAAGGGACGCTCTGCTAGGAATTGCATTTCATGCGTGGAAACTGGATGAAGTAACTCACGGTTCAGCCCAAAAGACGCTGCCACCCGTTCGGCAAATGAATAAACGCTGACATAATCCGGTCCGGCCAAATGCATTACCCCGCTAAAGGAATGCTCAAGGAGCTGATCCACAGCCACGGCTACATCCCCTGCATACGTGGGCATGCGAAATTGATCGGCAGTAATGCGCATGGTTTCACCCGCCCTCAACTTATCCAACACTAATAAGGGGAAGTTTAATCGGGACAGTGCGTCAGCTCGACCATAGACAAGTATGGGACGTAGGATGACATGGTTTTCCAGCGCCTCACGCACCATGACCTCACTCTTGAGTTTGGTTTCACCATACCAGCTGAGCGGGACAGGTTTCTCGAATTCGGTCCAGCCTGACTTGGTTGCATCAAACACAAAGTCCGTAGAAAAATGAATCATTCGAGCGCCACGCATCGCACACCACTCGGCGATCGTACGGGTCGCGGTAACGTTGAGTAATTCTGCCTCTTCTGGAGATTGAACAGCGGCGTCGGCAGAGGTAACTGCGGCCGTATGAACAACGACATCGGGGGTTAAGCTATCTAACCAGGTAGTAATCTTCCCTGCTTCTCTAAGGTCAAACGGCAATGTCCTTCCTTCTGGAATAGGGTGTCCCGCATGCGATGCAAGGATAAGTTGATGTTTACCGTGTAAAGCCCTCGCTACATGCCGACCGATCAATCCGGTTGATCCTGTAAGGAGGACTCGTTTACTCATCAATGTGCAAGGCCTCTTTGAGTCGCACGATCTGATGGATGTTACCCAAGACGAAGAGCTTAGACTTTGGAACCAGCTCCGTTTCAGGAGAAGGATTGACAATAATTCTATTTTCTGGCGTCTTGAATCCAATGATGCGCGCCCCCGTCTGATAGCGCCTCTCCAATTCTACGATGGACTTATGCTCGAAGTCAGCAGGCAAGTTCTTAAACTGGATTTCCACCAAGGTGGTCTCATCTTCGCCCATCATGGAAATGTGATCCAAAAACTCCATGAGATCTGGTGTGGTCACCAACGAAGCCATGTGAGACCCTCCTACCTTATCTGGAAGGATGACATTATTGGCGCCAGCGATGCGCAGTTTACTCTCGCTGCGATCATCCGAAGCACGCGAAATAATCGTGAGTGATTTATTTATCTCCCTTGCCGTCAGCACAACGAACAAATTGTCGGTATCCCTTGGCAAGGTTGTAATCAGGGCTTTCGCACGATCAATACCGGCTTTCATGATGATGGAGTCATCCGTCGCGTCTCCTTCGATGATCAGAAAATCGGGATCTTGCTCTTGCATCTTTTGGATCAGGTCTGATTCTGACTCAATGATTACAAAAGGCTGCTTGTGCGCCGTCAATGTTTTGACGGCTTGCCTACCGTTTCGGCCGTAACCACAAATGATCACATGCCGGTCTAGTTTCTCGAGTTCGTGCAAATCTTGAAAGTCTTTTAGATAAACCTTGTATTCTCCGGATATCAAATATCGCGTAATCGTACTTACTACGTATGCGAACGTACCGAAAGTGGTGATGATGAGGAAAGAAGTAAAAAGCTTTCCTATCGGATGCAATTCACGAATCTCACCAAACCCGACCGTGGAAACCGTAATGACGGTCATGTAAAAGGCATCGAGGAGGTTGTAATCCTCGATATACATGAATCCCAAAGTACCACCGATCAATACCGCCACGAGGAATCCCACGGCGTAGTACATCTCTTTGAAGTACTTAAAGTTCAAAATGAATCGCAGTTGTCGCAAGTAGGTCGCTACTTAGAAATCCCAAATTGTCGGACGTTTCGTCCGAAAGAAATCCTTGTTTTCTATCCAGAACAACAAGACAAAGTAGATGATAATGGGAGAGCCAAAAGTGAAGAAGGATATGTAAATGAAATATATTCGAATCCGTGAGGATTTGATGCCCCACTTCTCTCCTAACCACTCACAAACCCCAAAGGCTTGTCTCTCCAAGAAAGCTTGAAATTCTTCTTTCATGCCCTGCTTATTATTGTTCTACCGACGTTGCAAATTACGCATTTTTTAGGAGTACAATAACACGTATTTAACTCCAGCAATGCTTGCGTGTCTGCGGCTGATTCTGGACGTCCGACCCATTTCATCCACTTACGAATAACCACGTTGTTTTCAGGAGCGACAGAACCTAGACCTTCAATAGCCAACGATTTTAACCCCACATCCCCGGTGTGAAGTCCGTACTGAAAAAGTAAGGGAGCATGCACGTTTATGGCCAGCAGATCGCTCATGCTTTGCGATATCCTTTCACCCATGTTTCGGCGAGGAATTGCAAAACCCAGGTTGTGATCCCAGAAGGCAGACCGCGATAGTGGAACTTCCTGCCAATCGTAGGCGCCTTGTTCGATTAATTGTTCAAATGCCTCTTCCATCGATACGCACAGCCCGGACAATTGGACAATTCGATGCACAGGGGCATTATCGGGACGAATCCTTCCTGTCTTCCATATTTGGTGAAGTGGTTGAATGCTGTACTTGTTGCTCAAGTGCTCGAATTCCCGCTTTAGCAATCGCACATAAGGGTCTTGGGAATCTTCGGGTATCCAGCCGGCCGTGCCCAAAAGGATCGCTTCTCGTTTCAAAGGGTCATCCTTGTATAGTCCAATGATGCGCAGCGGCACCCGTCGCGTCAATTCGAACATGGGCAGCTTGTTCCAATTTCCGCCGAGGTAACCTGCCAGCAAGGTATAATACACCTGAAGCCAGTGCCCTTCATGATGTTTTAAGTGAAGCTCCACTTCCCCCGCCTTGCGCTCCAATCGCTCCGCGAGCACACGGTCGAGCCAATTGCGCCAAAAGATAGTGGGGATATCGGGCAAGGACTTCGCACAAGGAACTTCAGACTTGCTCTTTTGCAGCTGGCCGTAACGAACGAGTAGGTCTTTTCGGATCCGGCCTTTCAGTTCCAGGGTTGGAATGACATCACCCGTTGTAGTAGTCACTTCTCGGTCGTGCTCATACACCACGTGAAGAATGACGTTATCGTAGGCCGAGTCTGAATCGTGGCCGTGGGCAAACCAATCGCTTGAACGAAGATGTATTTCTACGGAGCCCGCCCATGTGGTTTGATCAAACCCTATGCGCGCCTCGCTAAAATCAGGACCCGATGAGTGATTCAGGAAGCCGGTCTGCAAGACGGTTATTCCATCCCCAACCGTGGTCGTCAGGCGCGCAGCGTCGTATAGGCGATGCTGCCAAATAAAGTGCAAAAAATCCTCTTTCATCCGTGCTCACCGTCAGGCGAGCATTTCCTTCATCTGTGCTTGCATGGCCGCCGCCTCATCAGCAGCCCGCTCAGCGAAGTCGCCCTTCGATGAAGCATAAATAATCTTTCTTGATGAATTTACCAAGATTCCGACGTCTCCATTCATCAATGCTTTGAGGTCTTCTAACTTACCTCCCTGCGCTCCAACGCCTGGCACAAGCAGGAAGTGATCAGGTATGATCTTTCGAACGCGTTCGAGGTGATCGGTTTGCGTAGCACCGACTACGAACATGAGGTTATCAGATGATCCCAATTCAGCCACCCTTTCGATTACCGCTTCAAATACAAAGCGACCGTCTTTCAATTCGAGCAATTCAACGTCTTGAGCCCCTTTGTTCGAGGTCAGTCCAAGCACAATGGTCCATTTACCCGCATACGCCAGGAAAGGTGTGATTGAATCTTCACCCATGTAGGGGTTGACCGTAATCGCATCACAGTCAAAGGTTTCGAAGAAGGCTTTTCCGTAACGAGCAGCCGTGTTGCCAATGTCTCCCCGCTTTGCATCCGCAATGATCAAGGCTTCTCCTTTTGGAATCAAGTCGACGGTGCGCTTTAGCACGTCCCATCCATCCGTCCCCATCGCTTCGTAAAATGCAATGTTGAGCTTGTAGCTCACCGCGTAGGGAAGCGTAGATTCGATGATCGACCGGTTGAACAAGTACACCGCCTCTGCGTCCTTACCAAGGTGCTCAGGTAGCTTGTCAGGATCTGTGTCAAGCCCTACACATAAGAAGGATTGCTTCCTTCGGATCAATTCGACCAGTGCTTCTTTATTCATTGCCTAGTGTTATGCGGTTTCTCCTTCCTTCAATTTTTCTGCGTTCTCGGCGATCTTCAATTCATCGATCACCTTTTGAATATCACCATTCATTACGGCATCGAGGTTATAAAGGGTCAGTCCTATCCTGTGATCGGTAATCCTTCCTTGTGGATAGTTGTAGGTTCGAATTTTCGCACTTCGATCACCCGAAGAGACCATGGTCTTCCGCTTCGATGATATTTCATTCAAGTGCTTGTTCAGTTCAATTTCATACAGCTTTGAACGGAGTAATTCCAGCGCCATTTCACGGTTTGCCAACTGACTTCTCGACACCTGACACTGAATCATAATCCCCGTTGGCTTATGGGTCAACTGCACTTTCGTCTCAACCTTATTGACGTTCTGCCCACCTGCTCCGCTTGATCGGGCAGTTTGATAGTGCAGGTCAGCTGGGTTGATTTCAACATCTACCTCTTCGGCCTCTGGCAATACCGCAACCGTAGCTGCCGATGTATGCACGCGCCCTTGGGTTTCCGTTTCAGGCACGCGTTGTACACGATGCACACCAGCCTCGTATTTCAATGTTCCATACACATCGTCACCCGTAACCTTCAATACAATTTCCTTGTATCCGCCAGCGGTACCTTCCGTCTCATCGACTAGTTCAACGGTCCACCCCTGCTTTTCCATGTACCGAGCGTACATTCGGTAAAGGTCTCCAGCAAATAGACTCGCCTCATCACCTCCGGTTCCCGCTCTGATTTCCAGGACGGCATTTTTACCATCATCCGGATCCTTGGGAATGAGCATGAACTTAATTTCATCCTCTATAGCAGGGATGGCATCTTCGAGCATAGACAATTCTTCCTTAGCCATCTCGCGCATCTCTGGATCCTTTTCGTTATCCAACATCACTTTAGTGCTGGCCAAGTTGTCCAACATGTCCTTGTATTTGCCGTACGCCTTCACAATGAGATCCAGTTCGCTGTACTCCTTATTAAGCTTCACGTAGCGCTTCATATCGCCGGTGATCTCGGGGTCTGAAAGCTTAAGCTCAACTTCCGCCCAGCGCTCCTTGATGGCCTCTAATTTTGGGATCAGTTTACTCATGGATCAAGAGCGATTGTATTCGATCACCTCTCCGCGGTGATGTATGCTCAACTTCGCTTCTTCACTGGCCTCTACTCTACCGATGATTTTAGCTGCTATCCCAAAGGAATGCGCAATATCGACGACGGCAGATGCGTGCTGTTCGCTCAAATACAGTTCGAGGCGATGGCCCATGTTAAAGACTTGATACATCTCTTTCCAGGCGGTTTCAGAATGCTCCTGGATCAAGCGAAAAAGAATTGGGGTATCAAAAAGGTCATCCTTGATGACATGGTTATGTTGCATGAAGTGCATGACTTTGGTCTGTCCGCCTCCAGAGCAATGGATCATACCGTGGATTTGTCCTTTGAGTTCTTCGAACACACGCATCATGACTGGCGCATAGGTTCGGGTCGGTGACAGCACCATTTTACCAGCGTCAACGGGCACTCCCTCGATCCTATCAGTAAGGAAGTACGGTCCTACGTACGCAAGGTCATTGCCCATAGCTCCGTCAAAACTCTCTGGGTACTTCTGGGCAACCTGCTTGTTGAACATGTCATGGCGTGCGGAAGTAAGGCCATTCGAACCCATGCCGGCGTTCCATTGTGACTCATAGTTAGCTTGACCATCAGACGCCAGGGCCACGATTACGTCTCCTGCTTTGATATTGCCGTTGTCGATTACCCCAGATCTATCCATCACAGCGGTTACGGTACTGTCTACGATGATGGAGCGCACCAAGTCCCCTACATCAGCGGTTTCACCACCGGTAGAATAGATGTCGAATCCATGTTCACGCATGCTCTGCAAGAGTTCTTCGGTGCCTTCGATGATGGCCTTGATCACCTCGCCTGGAATTTCGTGTTTGTTCCTTCCGATGGTGGAAGAAAGTGCAATGGGGCCTTTCGCTCCGACGCATAGCAAGTCATCGGTATTCATCACTACTGCGTCCTGGGCAATGCCCTTCCAAACGCTCAAGTCACCGGTTTCCTTCCAATACGCATATGCCAAAGAGGACTTTGTGCCAGCACCATCAGCATGCATTACCAAGCACTTCTTTTCGTCGTTGGTCAACACATCTGGGATGATCTTACAGAAAGCTCTTGGAAAGAGTCCTTTATCGATGTTCTTGATGGCGTTGTGTACATCGGCTTTTCCTGCCGAAACGCCCCTTGCTGAATATTTGTCGCTTACATCCATGGTTTCAGGAAATAAAAAACCGTATGAGCAACGCTGCGCTCATACGGTTCCTTTTATGTTATGTATCTACTTAGAACCCGTGTCTCCATCGGTATCCTTAGGAATAAAGTCAAAACTCAATACCTGAAATACCGTACGACGGTTTTTCTGGTGCGCAGCATTTCGTTCTTCTTCAGAAGGCAATGCAGCGATTTGAGCGTCGCTGATGATCGGACGCGTTTCGCCGTATCCGACAGGAACCATTCGTTCTGGCTCAATACCTCTTTCGATCAGGTACTTCACACAGGTTTCAGCACGCTTTTGAGATAGAATCTGGTTCGACTTATCCGATCCACGTGTATCGGTATGTGCCGCCAATTCGACAATAATGGTTGGGTTCTCTGAAAGGATGCTGAAGAGGTACTCGAGCGAATCCTTCGAGTTGATGTTCTTCGCTTCGTCCACCATCAGATCCCACTTACCGAGTTCATACAACACCAAAGGCATCTTGATCTCTTTGTTACAATCAGCACACAACAGTGCGAAATCCTTCACAAACGCAGTTGACTCTTTCAAGCCTACTGTGGTCTCTTGACCTTTCGCTCCAAGGTACTTATGTCCGTTAGATGCGGGCTTTTCAATTGCAGTCACTTCCACGGTATACGAAGTACTCTCTAAAATGTATCGTTCGTCGTTATCCCTGGTTTCAAATTCGTAATGTCCTGTTGGATCTGTCATTACTTCTCCTACCGAACCATCTGTTCCTACGATGCTTACTTTGACGTCGCCAAGCGGCTCCTTGGTATCCACATCTGTAACGGTTCCTTCTAACTTGAAAATCAGCGGAGGCATCATAAAGCTGTAGATGTCATCACCACCCTTACCACCACGTCGATCGGAAGTGAAAAATCCTCTGTCTTTATCCTCCTCCCAAATGATGGCGTAATCGTTGGCAGATGAGTTGATTGGAGCACCTAAGTTCTCCGGTGTGCCCCATTTCAAATCCTCTACTTCTTCGCCTTTCATTTTGCTCTTGAAGATGTCAAGACCACCCATTCCAACATGACCGCTAGAAGCAAAGTAGAGGTCTCCATTCTCATGAACGTACGGGAACATCTCATCTCCGGCAGTATTGATGTCTGGACCAAGGTTTACCGCAGGTCCCCAAAGCTTTGCTTTCTTATCGTAGCGGATAGTCCATAAGTCTTTCCCACCTTGACCTCCATACATGTCAGAGGCGAAGAGGATCAATTCATCATCTAGGGCAACCGGATGTCCGGCCGCGGTGGTATCATCGATACCAAAATCGAGTAATTCAGGGTCTGCATAGGCTTGCCCTTGACTACGTGCTGTGTAGATCTGACAACCAAACGGCTTGTTCTTGTCGTAACCACAGCGGGTGAAATAAAGTTGGCTGAACTTGCTGTCTAGGAAGGAAGCTCCTTCGTTAGCCTCGCTATTGATGTTTTCAGACAAAGGAACAGGAGTAGACCATTTTCCTTTGTTATCGCGTTCTGAGAAGTAGATATCGCTAAAGCTCTCTCCATAAATCTCATCGACTGAGTTGCCAGAGGCTCCAGGGCGAGAGGATGTAAAGAGCACACTTTCTAATTTCTTATCAGCGTAGATCAGGCTGAAATCATAGAACTTCGAATTGAGTTGGACTTCATTGTTCACCACATATCGTGCAGGAGACTTTTGCCATTTGACGGCCTTTTCACATGCCGAAATGCCTTTTTCTGCCAAGGCCTTGACGTCACCTGAAGCTTTACCTGCAGCGGAGCGATAACGCTCAATGGATTCTTCATACTCCCCTTGAACACGCAAGATGTCACCCAAGTGAACATAGATCATAGGATCTGGATATTCCGCAGCCTCTGCCTTAAGGTACCATACTTCGGCCTGGTCGGGCTCTTGGATCAATCGATACGAATCGCCTATTCGGAATAGAATCCTGGCCTTTTCAGATTGAGTCTTCTCTTTTGAATATGCTTTCTTGTATGCATCAACGGCGGCATAATAAGAACCTGCTTGATAAATCAAGTCGGCTTCTTTGGTCAGACTCTTCTGACCGAATGCGATGGTTGAAATGATCACAAAGCAAAGAGTGCCTAAAGCTCCCCTCAAGTAAATCATACGCTTCACGTTTCTTCTAGTTATTCTTCAAGTCTGTATCCTTGCGAATTACAAGACCGACAAATCTAATGAAATATGATATTGGCTTGGCGTCCAAAAAAAAACAGGCCTCATTTTAGGCCTGTTTTCTAAAAACTCTTTCAAATCAACGGGAGAAGAGCATTTCTCGATACTTCGGAAGTGGCCATAGGTCATCTTCCACCACAAGTTCCAGCTTATCAACCTGGTAGCGGATGTCGGACATGTAAGGAATCACCTTTTCGCAGTACCACATGGCCGCTTCGCGTTCTTCTTCGAGCACATTAGCCTTCTTACGCTCTTCGATCATATCGTGTACAAGTTCTTGCACCTTAGCTATGCGTTCAGAGATCTCCTTGATGATTTTATCATGCGGAGCCGCAAGTCGCTTGAAGTCCTCGCCAGCGTACACTTCCTTAAGATTCTTCAAGGTTTCGATCACCTTATTTTGATAAGAAATCGCAGCGGGAATGATGTGGTTCATGCACAAGTCTCCCATTACCCGCGATTCAATCTGGATCTTCATCTTATAATTTTCCTGATAAATCTCAGTACGCGCCTCGAGTTCATGGGCACTCATCACATCTAGGTCTGCAAACAGTTTTATAGATTCCTTTCGCAGGTACACATCTAGGCAATGTGGCGTGGTTTTGATGTTCGACAACCCACGCTTTGCAGCTTCCTTAACCCACTCATCACTGTATCCGTTTCCTTCGAAGAGAATGTTACGCGATTCCATGACGTATCTTCTCAATACAGAAAGAATGGCTTCATCCTTCTTCTTTCCTTTTTTGATCAAAGCGTCTACATCGTTCTTGAAGACCTTTAATTGATTAGCCATGATGCTGTTCATCACGATCATCGGTCCCGCACAGTTCGCTTGAGAACCAACTGCTCGCATCTCGAACTTATTTCCGGTAAACGCAAATGGCGACGTGCGGTTTCGATCGGTATTGTCCAGTAAAATCTCCGGAATCCTACCGATGTTCAATTTAACCTCGGTTTTCTCGTCAGGCGACATCCCTTTGTCTTTCACCTTTTTCTCAAGGTCATTCAATACTTGGGTAAGCTGTGAACCAATGAATACCGAAATGATGGCAGGAGGAGCCTCGTTGGCACCCAAACGATGGTCGTTACCTGCTGATGCGATGGATGCCCTTAGGAGGTCTGCATGATCGTGTACAGCCTTAATGGTATTGATGAAAAAGGTCAAGAAGCGAATATTAGTCTTGGGTGTATTTCCAGGACTCAATAGGTTAACGCCCGTATCTGTAGACAGCGACCAGTTGTTGTGTTTTCCGCTGCCGTTGATTCCGGCATAAGGCTTCTCATGAAGGAGCACTCGCAGACCGTGACGATGCGCCACCTTCTCCATCATATCCATGAGCAGTTGGTTATGATCAACCGCCAGGTTGGCTTCTTCAAAGATGGGTGCGCACTCAAATTGATTCGGTGCTACTTCGTTGTGGCGAGTCTTGATCGGAATGCCCAACTTATGTGATTCCTTCTCGAAATCACGCATCAAAGCACTCGCGCGCTCTGGAATGGATCCAAAATAATGATCGTCCAATTGCTGACCGCGCGAAGAGGAATGACCAAACACTGTTCTTCCCGTCATTACAAGGTCGGGGCGAGCGCGGAACAACGCATCATCTACTAAGAAATACTCTTGCTCCCAACCGAGGGTAGCAATCACGCGAGAAACGTTGCGATCAAAGTATTGAGCGACGGGAACGGCTGCTTCGTTCAAGGCGTACAAGGCCTTCAACAATGGGGCTTTGTAATCCAATGCCTCGCCTGTATACGCCACAAAAACTGTCGGAATACAAAGCGTATCGCCAATGACAAATGCAGGCGAACTCGGATCCCAGGCAGTGTAACCCCTTGCTTCGAAGGTATTCCTCAATCCTCCGTTTGGAAAACTGGAAGCATCTGGCTCTTGCTGCACCAATTGAGACCCACCAAACTCCTCAAACGACTCGCCTCCGCCAGTAGGAGAGAAAAAAGCATCGTGCTTTTCAGCCGTTCGCCCTGTCAGCGGCTGAAACCAGTGTGTATAATGGGTGACATTCTTAGACATCGCCCATGCCTTCATACCAGAAGCTACCTCATCTGCAAGGTCACGCTCCAAGGTTTTGCCATTGTTCATGCAAGCGCGCAGTCGCTTATAAATGTCTTTCGACAGGTACTGCTGCATTGCACGATCATGAAATACATTTTCACCGTAATAGTCAGAAATCTTGCTTGATTTCTCCGTGGGAAGGTCATACTTGCGGTTGAGCAGGGCTTGAAGAGCCTCAAATCTGAGCTTTGCCATGATTTTTTATAAATTTTGGTCAAAACTATATCAGATATAGGGGGTGTCGTCATGAAAAGTGTAAAATTTTTATTCACACCCCCATTTTTTTTGGTTGATAACCGAAATTTTTAAAAAATCAGGATCAGGTAGATCACATAGGTGGCAAAGAGGAGGACTCCTTCGATCCTAGCCACACGCAGGCGCGTCAGGAGCATAGGATACAATAGCAAGGGAATGGCCAATGCCCAAAACATGTCAAACGAAAGAATTGCAGGGTTCACATCAACTGGACTTACTATAGCCGTTAGGCCGAGAATGCCGAGGATGTTGAATACATTGGAACCGATCAAGTTACCGACACTGATCGAAGTCTCCTTTTTATACAAGGCGATGAGAGAAGTTGCCAGCTCTGGTGCGCTGGTACCAAAGGCTACGATAGAGACTGCAATGATGCGTTCTTCGATGCCAATGGATCGCGCTACTCCCACTGCGCCATTGACCAATAACTCGGCCCCACCTACTAAGGCAATGAGACTCAATCCAAATAGGATGATGGCACGGATCAAATCCGCACTATCACTGGCCTCAATCTCCACATCGAACTCTTCAGCAATTTCCGTTTTGTTTTCTTTACGCGACCCCCTGATCAAGACCGCATTGTAAGTAATCAGTCCGCTGAAGAACACCAAGCCTTCCCACAATTCAATCCGCAAATCCCACGAAAAGACTATAAGTATTATCGTAGCCAACAGCATAATGGGCCAGTCAAACACGACGGTAGATCTGCGCACGGCCATCGGGAAGAACATGGCAGAAATTCCAAGCACCAAGGCCAGGTTCGCGATATTACTTCCTACTACATTACCAACGGATATGTCTGGATGACTGTCGAGGGCCGCGTTTAAGCTCACCACCAGCTCAGGGAAGGACGTCCCAAAACTCACTACTGTGAGCCCAATGACCAATGAACTGATCCTGAGATAGAGGGCCAATTTAACCGAACTGCGGACGAGGAAGTCGCCGCCGATGATCAAGATTAAGAGTCCGCCTATGAGCTGAACCCAATCGAGCACCATTACTCTTTATCGTTTTCTTGTTCCACTTTTTGCTTCACATCATTCACGCTATCGGTGATGTCGCGTTGGATGTCTTCAGCAGCATTTTTGAATTGACGTATACCCCTCCCCAGGTTACGCGCCACCTCTGGTATCCGTTTCGATCCAAAAAAGAGCAGCACGAACATCAAGACGACGAAAATTTCGCCACCACCTAGGTTGAAGAAAAGAAGCATTGCGGTCATCATTCTGTCGCCAAATGTACTATGCAAAAAAAGCCCCGAAAGAATCGGGGCTAAATAAATCCATCTATGCTAAGGTCTTTATGCCTTCTTCTTTTTACTCAAGTCAACAACAATTGGTGTTGCCACGCAAAGTGAAGAGTAAGTACCGACGATGATACCGATGATCAATGCGAAAACAAATCCGCGGATCACCTCTCCTCCGAAGAAGAAGATCATCAACAATACAACCAAGGTACTCAACGATGTATTCAAGGTTCTACTTAAAGTAGCGTTGAGTGCGTCATTGATTACGATGTCTTGATCTTTTCGTTTGTGCAATCCAATAAACTCACGAATACGGTCAAACACTACCACTGTATCGTTGATGGAGTATCCAACGACGGTCAAGATCGCGGCAATAAACGCCTGATCGATCTCGAGTGAGAATGGCAAGATTCCATAGAACAATGAGAACAGAGAGAGTACAATCAAAACGTCATGGAACATTGCGATGAGCGCCCCAAGTCCAAATTGCCACTTACGGAATCGCAAGACGATGTAAAGGAAGATGACAATAAGAGAGAACAATACGGCCCAAACTGCACCTGCTTTAATGTCATCCGCAATCGTAGGTCCAACCTTTTGAGAACTCATGACTTCGAATCCAGGATCAATTTTAGACAGCCCTTCTCTCAATTTACCTTCAACGATCTCATCGGCCTTTTCATTTTCCGAATCAATCATATACTTCGTGGTAATCTTCACCTGATTCGAAGATCCATAGGTTTTCACCTCTGGAGCCACTTTCAATCCACTTTCATTGATGAATTCATCGGTGAGCACTGAAGTAATCTCGCTTACGGGAAACGCGTCAGCGAATCGCACGATGTATGATCTTCCTCCGGTAAAATCAACGCCGTAATTCAAGCCTCGGGTTGCGAGTGAACCAACACCCAACAAAACGACGATACCTGAGATGGCATAAAACGTTTTTCTTTTTGCAACGAACATAAAGTTGACGTTGGTCATCAGATTTGCCGTCATCTTAGAAGAGAACGAAGGCGTAGCGTGACGGTCCAATCTCCATTCGAACATGAGTCGAGTGATGAAGATGGCAGCAAAGAGAGAGGTCGCGATACCGATGATCAGCGTTGTCGCAAAACCTTTGATCGGTCCAGTACCGAAGATGTACAGAATGATACCTGTAAGTAAGGTTGTGATGTTCGCATCAATGATAGAACTATAGGCATTCTTGTATCCATCTACAATTGCAAGGCGGACACCTTTACCAGCTCGGAGCTCCTCACGGATCCGTTCATAGATAAGCACGTTCGCATCCACCGACATACCGATCGTAAGCACGATACCTGCAATACCAGGAAGTGTCAACGTTGCTCCGAGAGATGATAGCACTCCCATCACAAAGAACAGGTTCGCCATCAGGGCAAGGTCAGCAACGATTCCAGCCGAAGCGTAATAGAATGCCATGTAGGCAAGCACGATGATGAGTGCCAACACGAAGGAAATGAATCCAGCGTTGATCGCTTCAGCACCCAGGGTTGGTCCTACTACCGCTTCTTCAATGATGCGCGCAGGAGCAGGAAGCTTACCCGCCTTCAAAACGTTGGCAAGGTCTTCCGCCTCTTCCACATTGAATTGACCAGAGATCGACGATTGTCCACCTGAAATTTCTTGATCCACTCGCGGAGCGCTGTAGACCAGGTTGTCCAATACGATCGCGATGGACTTCTTAGGGGTTTGATTGGCCACTTCTCCCGTAATGTTTCTCCAAGTCTTCGCGCCTTCTGCGTTCATACTCATAGATATCTCAGGATTTCCCAGTGGGTCACTCGACACCCGTGCATTGGTAATGACATCACCTTCCAATGGTGCCTTCCCTTCTTTGTTGGTCACGTTGATCGCGTACAAACGAAGGAAGGTTTGCTGATCATCATAAGGTTTTGCATCCCAGAGGAATTTAGTCCTACGAGAGAAAATTCCTTTGACATCCTTTCGGGCGAGGAACTCATTCACTTTGGCCGTATCCAGGATTCTAGCATAACCCACTACTGGACCTCTACCCGCGAACTGACCGTCGCCACTCTCAGAATCAAAGATGGCAGGACGCATCACAGACCACAGCGGATTGTTCTTGCGTTGCTCTGCGATGAGCGCACTTACATCTGCCGTATCGTTAGAATCAGAAGAGGTAACAGCCACATCACTACCAAGAAGATTTTCAAGGCTGTTGGTATCGACCGCCTGAGCAGCTGATGAATCGGCCGTCAACGTTTCATTGGATGAAGCAAGTGTAGTATCATTCGAAGTCTTTGCTGCTTTTTCATCGCGAACGCCCAACTTATCTGCCAACATCTTATTGGCCTCGATCATACCATTGTAGATCTCAGAGTTGTCGTAGCATTCCCAGAATTCAAGCTTAGCCGTTCCCTGAAGGATCTTACGGACCCGCTCCTTGTCTTTAATACCTGGAAGTTCAACGATGATACGACCAGTACCGGGTTGACGTTGGATGGTTGGTTGCACAACACCCAGACCGTCAATCCTTCTCCGGAGCACCTGCTCTGTTCTGCTCACCGCTGCGTCTGCTTCCTCATTGACAATCTGCAAGATTTCTTCATTGGTAGCGTCGATCGCAAACTTGTCTTTGTTTTCACGATTGTGAAACACACTGGCGAGTTGTCCGCCTGGATTCACTTGATTCCATGCTTGCTCAAACAGGGTGACGTAATCCTCCTGACTGTTCTTCTGATTAGCAGAAGCGAGGTTCAACGCCTCCGTAAACATCGGATCCGTGTTGTTTCCAGAAAGGGCTTTGATCAAGTCCTTCACCTGCACTTGCAATGTCACGTTCATACCGCCCTGAAGGTCAAGACCTAGGTTGATCTCATTGCGCTTACAGTAGGCGTAGGTAAAACCAAGCACTGGATACACCTCACGTGTATTCATCTTTTGGAGATACTCCTGCTCAAACTTCTGCATTGCGCTATCCTGCTGAACTTGTCCCATATCCGACTGTTCCAGCACAAGGCTATCCACTCGCGATTGCGCATTCGCAATAGCATCACTCTCTACACCTGAAGTCACGAAAGAGAAGGATAGCTGGTAAAGACAAGCTATCGACAACAAGATCGCGAATGTCCAGATGGCACTTTTATTCTGCATAATGTCTACGTATTAGTAAAATAGCCCTTAAAAAAGGGCGTGCAAATATAGAATTTCAACTTGTTCGGTCGTAGTATTCCGAAGCAGGTATTTTATTTCTATGAAAAATGAAAAAGGCACCCCAGCGGATGCCTTTCAAAAAATGGGTCAAAATCTTGGTTGAAGCATCAAATGACGCCGTCGAGTAATGCGTTGGTTTTCTTCACGCCTTCCGCGCTCTCAGCCAACTTCACCTTCTCTTCGTCGTTCAATTCAATTTCAACAATGCGCTCGATTCCATTCTTGCCGAGGACGACAGGAACGCCAATTGCGAGATCGTTTAGTCCGTACTCACCTTCTAATAAAGCGGAGCATGGGAACATTTTCTTTTGATCACAAGCGATTGCTTGAACCAATCCTGACACCGCAGCACCCGGCGCGTACCATGCTGAAGTTCCCAAAAGCTTGGTCAAGGTAGCACCACCAACTTTGGTGTCTTCAACTACTTGTTGCATACGCTCAGCACTCAAGTATTCGGATACTTTGACGCTATTACGAGCTGCCTTGTGAATCAACGGCACCATGCCCGTATCGCTGTGCCCGCCAATCACCATGCCGTCAACATCTGAAGTTGGACATTCCAACGCTTCTGCTAAACGGTACTTAAACCGTGCGCTATCCAATGCTCCTCCCATACCGATGATGCGGTTTTTAGGCAGCCCACTTGTTTTGTGCACCAAGTAGGTCATGGTATCCATCGGGTTACTCACCACGATGATGATGGTATTGGGTGAATGCTTTATAAGGTTAGCAGAAACTTCCTTCACAATGCCTGCATTGATGCCGATGAGTTCTTCACGGGTCATCCCAGGTTTACGTGGAATACCACTTGTAATCACTGCGATATCACTGCCTGCGGTCTTGGAGTAATCGTTTGTGGTTCCCGTGATCTTGGTATCGAAACCATTCAGGGAAGCACACTGCATCAGGTCCATTGCCTTTCCTTCTGCAAAACCTTCTTTGATGTCAATCAAGACAACTTCCGAAGCGAAATTCTTGATGGCGATGTACTCGGCGCAACTTGCTCCAACTGCACCAGCACCTACTACTGTGATTTTCATAATCCTTATCTGTTTATTTTCAGGGCCACAAAACTAAAATATAGGAAGGCGGAAAGCAACTGTATTTATGTACCACGTCCATAGCTAAGAAGATTAATTTTGTCTTATGAGAATAGCGTTCCTGACACTTATCGCATCATTATATACTGTGCTTGGTTTTGGACAAACCTTGATACCAGCAAATCTCATTTCAACGCCCGATACTGGATTTTGCCCTCCAGCGACTTTTGACATCCATGGATTAGGCGGTGGGGGATGCGAATACTCTGTTGATTCAATTCCCTACAACTTTTACACGGCGGGAGGCACTTCGGTATCCATGTCAGACGATCAAATTCTCGGTCCATTCAGCTTAGGATTCTCCTTCGACTATTATTGCAATACCTACACTTCTTTCTATATCTGTTCCAACGGATGGGTTGGATTTTCTTCAGGTCAAACGTCCACTTGGGTCGTAAATCCTGTTCCAAGCACACTTTTTAACCGCCCCAAAAATTGCGTCATGGCTCCATGGCGGGATTGGAATCCAGCGGTTGGTAGTGGACCTTATGTAACCTATCAAACGCAAGGAACGGCACCCTACCGAAGAAAGGTCATTACCTGGTCAAGCGTACCGATGTTCTCGTGTACTACCACCTATGGCACTTTCCAAGTGGTATTGTATGAGACAACGAACGTGATCGACAACAATCTTTCAGTCGTACCCACCTGCACAGGTTGGGGAAATGGAGATGGTGTTCAAGCCATCCATAACAGCAATGGGACGGACGCGGAAATCGTTTTGAGCAGAAATGACAATGCGTTTACTGCATCCACAGAATCGTGGAGATACAGCTTACCCATGCTTCAATGGATTTACGACGGCGACACGGTCGGTGAAGGTCCAAGTTTAGAAATCAGCCCGAGCAACGGGGTATACCCCGAAGAATGCGAGTACGTGTACGCCATACTCGATTCCGCTAATGGCAACGTTGCAATCGACAGTATTTTACTCTCTCCTTATTGCAAGATTCCAATCTTCACGGTTGAAGATGTGCTTTGCCATGGAGATACTACCGGCAACATCATGGTGGAAGACACCAATACGAGTGCTACCTATCCTATGACCTTCTACTGGATGAACAGCGCGGGAGACACCCTGCGCTCCGTGATTAAGAATTCACAGTTCGACACATTAGAGACAGTGGGCGTAGGCACCTATTTCATTACGATCGTGGACGCCTCTGGCTGCTATATAACTTCGGGCTCTACCACTGTGGACGAACCGGATTTGCTCGTAACGTACATTACCAATCCAACGCCTGTATCTTGTCCCGGCGGACTCGTTTGTGACGCTTCTGCCCAAGCAAATGTGACGGGTGGTGTAGCAGGTTTCTTTTTCCAATGGTCGAGTGGAGAAACGACTCAAATCGCGAATCAGCTTTGTCAAGACACAAACACCGTTACGGTCACGGATGCCAACGGTTGTACTGCTGACACCTTTGTAGTTATCGGGGTACCAGACACGATCCAGACAACAGCGTACAGCGATACGATGATTTGCATCACGAATCCAGCGGCTTTGGCTGCCGCATCGATCGGTGGGACTCCCCCATTCAGCTACGTGTGGACAGAAAGCTCATTAACTGGTCCTGTGGTTTCTACGGGGCAATTCCATACTGCCTTTCCAGATACAACGACACAATACTTTGTTTACAGCGTAGACGCCAATGGCTGCACTGGTGACACTTCGGAAGTGCTTATTAAAGTGCGTCCCCCACTTTCTTCTCTCATTGAGCCAGTAGATACCATTTGTCCTTACGACACGATTGACATTACCTCTGAGGCTTTTGGAGGTGATTCAATCTATACCTATTCATGGAGCTCTGGTAACTTCGGCTCTGTGACGACGGTGAGTCCAGACGAACCTATTTGGTACTATTTAACGGTGAGCGATGCTTGTGGCACCCCACCTTATAAGGACAGCGTTTTTGTTCAAGTAGGTGGATACAGTTCTATTTCTACAGAGATTCGAGTGGAAGATGACTCTATCTGCGTGGGTGAAAACGTTTACCTTATTGCTTCAGGTCGCGGTGGATTCCGTGGGCCAGACGAGTACGTATTCACTTGGAGTGAAGCCAGCATGAATGGAAACCCTATTCAGTTTGTGCGCCCAACTTCCACGAAAGAATACTCTGTCACTATCTCTGACCTTTGTCTCTCAGAGCCAGGTGTAGCCAAGAAGACCATTTATGTTGGGGAGCCTTATGCACCTCCATTCATTGCATCTCCTGCAGAGTCTTGCACCGAGACGGACGTAACGATCTCCTTTGGCAATTACATGACCGGTTACGACTACTCTTGGAATTTTGGAGATGGCGAAACCTATCCAAATGCCTTGACCGATTCAGTAAAACACCGGTATGAAACTCCGGGATGCTATGACGTGACCCTCTCAGTGGTATCTGACTTCGGTTGCTTTGCAACGCGTACAGAGGAGTGCTTGGTGAAAATTTTAGAATCTCCATTTGCCAACTTTGAACACTCACCTGAAAATCCATCGTCGCTTTCACCGCTGATCAAATTCACGGATCGAAGCAAGCAAGCAAATTCAATTGCTTGGTACTTAAATGGTGATTCCTTATCCCTGGATTCCATCTTCGTGCATGAGTTCAGCGACACAGGAGCCTACGTGGTGAGCCTCGTGGCAATCTCCAAGGACGGCTGTGTTGATACGGTAGAAAAGACCTTGATCAATCGCTTAGATCAGACCTTATATATTCCGGGTTCCTTTACGCCAAACGGTGATGGTCTTAACGACGTGTTCAAAATCGTTGGTGAAGGCATAGGGCTCACGTACTTCGAACTCAAAATTTTTGACCGTTGGGGCAAAGAAGTATTCTTCTCTAAGAATCCTGAATTTGGTTGGGACGGTAAGAGCAGTGCCAATGGGGAGTTAGTTCCCAGTGGAGCCTACCCCTTCACCCTCAGATATTCAGATAAGAACGGGGAAATCCGAAAAGCACGCGGTCAGGTCATTGTAAGTAGCAATGGATCCTATAGAGGTCTTCGATAAAATTGCAGGCAACCTCCACACATTCAAGCGTCCAATAGTAACCAGATGGGAATATGGCATAGACATGAAGAACTGCAACTGGTCGAAGGTTGCAGGAACGACAGTCATGCCTCTCAGAAGGAAGTGTTCTCTAAAATGTACGGACGCCTTTTTGGAATCTGCATGCGTTACGCTGACGATCCCGATGAAGCCAAGGATCTACTCCAAAACGGTTTCATCAAGGTTTTCAAGGGCATAGAGAATTACAAAGGTGATGGTTCTTTTGAAGGCTGGATAAAACGCATTGTGGTCAATACGGCCATCGATAATTACAGGCGGAAAAAAGTGAAACCCGTAGTCACTGACTCCGAGTTGACCGACCGCTTGGGTGATGATCTCGAAGATGAATTGGACGAGGATAGTATCTATAACCAAATCCAAATTTCAGAGGTGATGGAGGCAGTACAACAACTCTCTCCCGCTTACCGAACGATATTCAACCTGTACGTAATGGAAGGATACAACCACAATGAAATTGCCGAGATGCTCGATATCAGCGTAGGAACGTCGAAATCGAACCTCTCAAAGGCCAGGATGAATTTGAGAAAAATGCTACAACCGCTAGTGGATAGATTAAGCGATTAGGAATGAAAGAATTTGATAAAATAATAGCTGATAAGCTCAACCAGGTAGACTACCCGGTAGATCACGGAATGTGGGATGCCATTGAGTCTTCTTTGGGCAAGGCGCCTTCAGCTACCAGCAACGAGGTAAACTTTATGCCTTCGTTCATTGCTGGCTCTGCTGTAACAGCGGTGATCGTATCCGTACTTAGCATTATGCCGGTCGGAGAAGCTGAGCATCCGGTTTCCTACCTTACCGAGCGGCATGAAGTAACGGCTGTGACGGAGGATGATGTACCAAGTCACCCTTCGGCTCCAGCTATCATACACACCGCACAAGAGGAACACGAGATTGAATTGATACACGAGCTTTCTGTGACTCAAATGGAGCTATCTCCCGTCACAGAGAAAACGGCATCCTCAGAACAACCTCCAACCTATAAAGAAAATTCTGCTCCGCATACGACGGATGCTCCAACAGAGGTCAAAGCAGTTGCAGATCAAGTTTCATTCCGCGCAATTGGTATTCAATGCGTAGGAAGTACCGTTCAATTCAAAGCCGCATCGAACGCTGGTGTAGCAATCAAGTGGATCATAGATGGCGTGCATGTATTAGAAGGTGCGGCCACAGAATATACGTTTGATGTCGCTGGAGACCATGAGGTAGTGATGCTTTCAGGAGGAAATGGGAAATCCGTCTCCAATAAGCGCGTCATTCAAATCTATGAGCGTCCTGAAGGTGCTCTATCCTTTGCGGTAGAAGGAAACAATCAGTGCTTTGGTCAAACGGTTCAACTCAAGGCGGACCCTGGGGCTAATACCTACACTTGGTCCAATGCGCAACAAGAAATCAACGGTTCTAGTTCACAAGTGCGCTTAGGGAGAGGCTCCTATAGCACAGATGTACACATTGTGAACGAACATGGCTGTACAAGTCAGCAAAACATACTTGTCAATGTTGAGGGTGGATTGGAAATCTATATTCCGAATTCTTTCAGTCCGAACAACGATGGAAACAACGATGCTTGGTTACCCGTAGGACTGGAGAAATGCAACGCCCACTCCATTCAGGTATTCCGCGCTAAGGATAACGCCTTGGTCTTTGAAACCACCGAAGGAAGTGCTTGGAATGGCAGCATTGCCGGCTCAGGCGACCTCCCTCAGCGGGGCGAACAATTCATCTACCGCGTAATCGCTGAAGATGCGTGCGGAGAGCAGCAAGAATTGAAAGGAAGAATAACTGTAATGCAGTAATCTCTTAATGAGATGGGCGAAGCCCAACTGCACCAATTATAAAAGAAAAAGCCCTCAACCAACGTTGGGGGCTTTTCTATTGAACTATAGGTATGATGATCGTTATACGTCGATCTTGGCGTATTTCGCATTCTTCTCGATGAACTCACGACGTGGTGGCACTTCATCTCCCATCAGCATGCTGAACGTATGATCGGCATCTGCTGCATTGTCGATGGTTACACGACGCATGGTTCTGAAATTAGGATTCATGGTTGTTTCCCAAAGTTGCTCAGCATTCATCTCTCCAAGACCCTTGTATCGCTGAATGTTCACGTTGGTATCCTTACCGCCTTTGAGTTCAACCGCGATTTCGTCGCGCTCTGTATCCGTCCAAGCATAGTGCTGCTGTGCACCTTTCTTGACGAGGTAGAGGGGCGGGGCGGCAATATAGATGTAGCCCAATTCGATGAGCTCCTTCATGTAGCGGAAAAAGAACGTCAGGATCAACGTAGCAATGTGACTACCATCCACGTCCGCATCACACATGATGACTACTTTGTGGTAGCGTAACTTCTCTAGGTTGAGTGCCTTGCTATCCTCCTCAGTACCGATCCGCACTCCAAGAGCCGTATAGATATTCTTGATTTCTTCGTTGTCGAAGATCTTGTGTTGCATCGCCTTTTCGACGTTCAAGATCTTTCCGCGCAAAGGAAGAATCGCCTGGAACTTCCGATCGCGTCCTTGCTTTGCTGTTCCACCCGCAGAATCTCCCTCTACGAGGAATATCTCGCATTTGGCTGGATCACGTTCAGAGCAATCGGCCAGCTTTCCTGGAAGCCCACTGCCTGTCAAGACATTCTTCCGCTGCACCATCTCTCGTGCCTTGCGAGCAGCGTGACGTGCTTGTGCAGCGAGGATTACCTTCTCAACGATGATTTTAGCTTCCTTGGGATGTTCTTCCAAGTAGTTGGAAAGCATCTCACCAACGGCTTGATCCACTGCTCCTCTGACTTCAGGATTACCCAATTTCGTTTTGGTCTGTCCTTCAAACTGAGGCTCCATGACTTTCACGGAAATCACCGCTGTCAAACCTTCACGAAAGTCGTCTCCGGCGATGTCGAACTTCAACTTGGTCAACAATCCAGATTCATCCGCGTATCGCTTCAGCGTCCTTGTAAGGCCGCTTCTGAATCCTGCGAGGTGCGTCCCCCCCTCTCGGGTGTTGATGTTGTTCACATAACTGTGCAGGTTCTCTGAAAACGATGTATTGTATTGCATGGAGATCTCGACAGGGATGCCGTTCTTCTCTCCTTCCATGAACATGGTATCTGGAATCAATTTCTCTCGCCCTTCATCGATGAACTCGACAAACTCTGCTAAGCCACGATCAGAGTAGTACTCTGTCGAAAGGAACTCACCGTTGTCGTCTGTATCTCTTCTATCCATCAAGGTGAGACGAATGCCTTTGTTCAAAAAGGCCAGCTCCCTCAAACGATGCGATAGAGTATCAAAGCTGTAAACCGTCTCAGTGAAAATAGAAGCGTCTGGCTTGAACCAGATTTGGGTACCACTCTTTTCAGTAGTTCCAACTTCTTTCACATCGTACTGTGGCTTTCCAATTTTGTACTCCTGCTCATATATCTTTCCATTTCGGTAGACTGTCGCCTTCAGGTCGGTAGAAAGCGCGTTCACACAGGATACACCTACGCCGTGCAAGCCACCAGAAACTTTGTAAGACCCTTTATCAAATTTACCTCCAGCGTGTAACACGGTCATAACCACTTCCAAGGCACTCTTCTTCTCTTTGATATGCATGTCAACCGGGATTCCCCGACCGTCATCCAAAACAGTGATCGAATTGTCTTCATTGATGGTTACGAAGATCGTGGACGCATGTCCAGCCAACGCTTCGTCTATGGAATTGTCAACCACTTCGTAGACCAAGTGGTGCAATCCACGTACACCTGTATCACCGATGTACATCGATGGTCTCTTCCTTACAGCATCCAGTCCTTCTAAGACCGTAATATTGGACGCTGAATACTCGCCCATAGGCTTTTCCTTTTCACTCATTGTACGGGATTTACGTAAAGCTCAAATATAGCTCTGCTGGAAGGGGAAAACGGCGTAAAACACTAAGTTTTACGCGGGTTTTATCAACAGTCAATTAACAGTTGATTACTCCTTCCAAAACGAATAGGTGATGCCCCCCATGATGTTGAATCGCTGCACTGGGTAATTGTTCCAGCGCTGGTATCGCTGAACAACCAAATTATGCATGTTGAGGAAGCCCGAAATTTGCTCCGACAAGCGGTATTCAAGGCCTACATTCAAGTCGAAAATCGGATCGATCTGCGTGCTGGTCACGGAGAATAATTGACCATTGATTTCTTCAGAGTCAACAGACTCCATGTCGTTCGGATCGTATGCCTTGAGTCCTTTTGCACTTTGCGGACCTAGAATGTTGATACCCGCTTTAACGATGATTCGTTCTTGGATCTGATAGAGTCCCATGGCCGAGACTTCAAAATTGGGTCGCTGCCACGCTTTGGCTTCCTGCACCATGGTGAATCTTCTATACACCCCTGAACCCACTACCTGAAGACGCTCTCCGATGCGGTACGTCAATTCACCTCCCATCTCAAACGTCGTGATGGTGTCATATGCAGCAATAAAGTAGTTCACACCGAATGGATTCAACCCTGGATTGTACCCAGAAGCATTGTAATTGATGAACAAGGGTGCATCGCGGTCTTTGTATTGACCTGCATGCAGGTTGTACGTGAAGCGCTGGGAAACAGCTCCTCTGAAACCTCCGTAAGCATGGTATTCCCTATCCGTATTGCGCAAAACCGTCAATCCGGTCCAGAGGAATGGATTCTGCTCTGTCAAGTTGTTCAAATTATTTCGCTGCAATCCGCCCGTCACGCCTGCATAGGGAATGATGATCTCCTTGACCAAGTTATACTTGGCATAGACGTCTGGATAGAGCCGAATATCCGTTTGATTCGACTGCAGGCTCATCTGGAATTTCAGCCCTACTTCAACCCTGAATTTTTTCGCTTGGGTGGTGAATTTAGGCGTCAGTCCGACCAGCACATTGGAGCGCTGCTCTGCAACGGTATCGTAGCGATGCGAATAAAACTGCTCGACGTAATCTACTGCATTCATATCTACCATGGCATCCAAGCTACCCAAATGACCGTTTAAGTAACGGGATAAGCGACCGTCGAAACGCACATTGTGTTCTTGATTCGCCGCGTTGCGATCAAAGAAATAATCATAGTGCACATCAGCGCTGTGGTTGATCTTGGATGAATCCGTGTAGAAGCTCTTCACCCCTACGTTGGCAAAAATTTCAGTGTAGACTTGTCGGAATACATCCTCATCGCCCTGGTATTCTATGAAGTAAGGAGCGATGATGGTATCGTTGTAGGTGTAACCATAGAGCTGCACTCGTTCACGATCGTAGCCGGCGGCGCCTGTCAATTGATGTTTCTTGAGAAATCGTTTCGCTGAAAGTGCCGTGTTCCAACGATTGTAAGGCGCGGGAGGTAGATCGGTCAACACACCCTGCGTTCCTTTTCCATGCACCTCCAGGCCCAGTGCGCCATCGCGTGAGCGAAGGGCGTTTACGTAGCCATCAAAGAGATAGTTGATGCCATTTCCCAGCCCACCTTTCACAAAGCTGCGATAGAGAGGATCGAGCGGCTCACCCTTCATCTTGGCCGCTTTGATGCTGTCAGGAGTGTAGGTGGTCTGGAGTTGCTGTGTTTCAAATGCAAACTGCGCCTCAGGCTTTTGCAATACCGTATCAATGGTTGATGGCGACTCCGCCAATTTCTTCGCGTCACTGACGGTTGGGCGATATTCAAACACCGTGGTCTGGCTAGTCTTGATGGTATCCTCACGTCCCGATCGACTCACTTGAGCTTGGCTAGCCCAGCCCACGAGCATGGCGCCCAGCAGTATCAATATGCTCTTATTCTTCATCGAGCTCGTTATTTGGTGCTTCATTTTCTTCTTCTGTTTCTTCGGGCTGATCCATTCCTCCGTCCTGTTGGAAATTGATCTCGAGCTCCGGCGCTTCTTCTTCGTCCGAAGCAGATTCCAATTCTTCAATGGTAGCGAGCTTCTCACGCGCCATTTGCTTCACTTCGTCCTCTTTCATGTAATTGTCCAGCACGCTGTTCAACGTAGCCTTGGCTTGGAA
>Ga0055584_100001072_pt1 | contig 26654 bp, 22 predicted proteins | sample OSDHelmetaG_FD_58716 | JGI IMG/M metagenome (GOLD analysis project Ga0055584, IMG submission 58716) | Pelagic marine sediment microbial communities from the LTER site Helgoland, North Sea, for post-phytoplankton bloom and carbon turnover... | ecosystem: Environmental > Aquatic > Marine >...
AGTGCGTTGCCGTCGCTGCGCGAAGAAGTCAGTGCAATTCTGGATGTCGTTAGAGACGCTGACGATGTCATCGTATGTCTCGAGAATCACGGCGGCGTCGTGCATGAACATGGTCTTGCGGCTTCGCAGTTAGCCCGAATTCGTGATCGTGACATCCCACTGACCGTTTGTGTCGACAAGGTCGCGGCGAGTGGGGGTTACCTGATGGCATGCGTGGCATCGAAAATTTACGCAGCACCTTTCGCGATCCTCGGTTCCATCGGTGTGCTGGCGCAGATTCCGAATTTCCATCGGCTGCTCGATAGCCATGGTGTCGATTTCGAGCAAGTGACCGCGGGTAAATACAAACGTACGGTAACCATGTTTGGTGAAAATACTGATGCGGACCGCGCCAAGCTCAAAGAAGAACTTGAAGACGTGCATACGTTGTTCAAAGCGGCGGTCAGCAAATACCGACCGGATCTCGACCTGGACAAAGTCGCGACCGGAGAACACTGGTATGGCACGACTGCGCTTGAGTTAGGCCTTGCTGACGAAATAAAGACCAGCGACGAGTTGCTGACAGAGCTGGCGGCGGACAGAGACCTGTTTCAACTGTCCTACCAGATCAAACAACCGCTGCAGAAACGGCTTATGGCAAATATCGACAGTTCGTTGGAAAAGGTCGATGCCGCCAGTTGGCGCCGTAAATTCGAATCACGCCTGCCGCGTTAGCATTCGGAACTGAATGTGCCGAAAATGGTCGAAATAGCGGCACCATGTAGTTAATGGGTCGAGGAAACACCATGTTTACGCAGCGATTCAAATCACGACCATCTCTTGCAGCCATTGCGTTAGCCGCTATCGTATCCCTCGGCTGGTCGTCAGCCGCGTTATCGATTTCGGAAGCCGAAATGCAGGCGGAAGCGGCACGTGAGTTTGCCAAACTGAAGGCGTCTGCGCCGCTGACAACGGATCGCAACACGATTGACTACATCTCTTGCGTCGCCAATGCCGTCGTCATGGTGCTTGAGCCGCCGTACAGCGAATACAACTGGGAAATGGCGATTCTGGAAGCGGACTCCATTAATGCGATGGTGATGCCCGGCGGTAAAATCGTTGTTTTTGAAGGCATCCTCAAGGCGGCGCAGAATCAGGATCAGCTCGCAGCGGTGATCGGGCATGAAATTGCTCATGTCACGGCGGGCCACACAAAGCGGAAGGTTTTTCAGGGCCGGGGTGCGCAGATCGGTATTTCAGTGGCAGCGGTCTTGCTAGGCGGCGGCAATTATGGAACAACGTACACAGCCCAGGAGATGCTCTCTCAAGGCGCGATGTACGGTCTGCTGCTGCCCTATCAGCGCGGCCAGGAAACTGAGGCTGACGTCGTCGGGCTTGAGTATATGGCCAAAGCTGGATTTGACCCGCGCGCGACCGTCCCGCTGTGGCAAAACATGGCAGCCGAGGCGGGTGGGGAATCGCGCGCCGAATTCACGTCAACACATCCCTCAAGTGAGAATCGAATTGATTCCCTGGTTTCCGAGTGGATTAAAGTGCTGCCGTTGTATAATCAGGCGAGAGAGGAGGGGCAAATCCCCGACTGCATTCCACCACAACGGCTGGTGGCACCTGAAGAGGAGTAAACCCTCATAAATCGCAGTATTGCACTACTGATGTCGCTCATCGTTCTGAGTGGCTGCTCTACGCTACAGGATTTTTTCGGCACGGCGCCCAACAAATACCAGGAGCCGCCCGTTATTCCGTTGGATCAACGTCCTGTCGAAGAACCCATCTCGGCCAATCACTTTGTGCTGGAGTCACCACAGCAATCCGTTGTCGGCGTGCCACAAATTGTGCTCACGAATGAATCGGACACGTTTTCCGATCTAGCCAGGGCATATGGGCTCGGTTACGACGAATTGATTGCTGCCAATCCGGGCGTCGATCCGTGGTTACCTGGTGAGAACACGCCCGTCTTGTTGCCAACTCAATTCGTGCTACCCGCTGTGCCGCGCGAGGGCATTATTCTTAATATTGCCGCGAAGCGACTATTCTATTTTCCCGTTGTGGCCGAGGGTGAGCCGGTCATAGTGAAGACTTTTCCAATTGGTATCGGCCGAGTCGGATGGGAGACACCGCTCGGCATAACGACGGTGACAGCCAAGGCGAAGGACCCACACTGGTACGTGCCACTGTCCGTGCGTCAAGAACATGCCGCTCTGGGGGATCCACTACCGTCGGTTATTCCGCCGGGCCCGGAGAATCCGCTGGGCCATCGTGTGCTGAAACTGGATATGCCGGGATATCTGATCCATGGCACCAATCAGCCTTACGGTGTTGGCATGCGCATTAGTCACGGTTGTGTGCGTCTGTATCCCGAGAACATCGAGTACCTGTACGAGCTTGTTGATATTGGCGAGTCTGTGAATATCATCAATGAGCCTTACTTGCTTGGTGAGCACGACGGGCAGTGGTACTTTGAGGGTCATACGCCACTCGAGGACGACATGCTTGGTCCCGCGGAGCGTCTGCAGCAGCTATTCGAAAGTCATGGCGATATTGACATTGAGCAAGCAAGAGCACTGGCTGACATTGCCAACGGTGTCCCTGCGCGCGTCGGTGCCGACAGTGGTGAGGTCTTTGCGAGGGCGCGGCTGGTGCGCAATACCGTGGAGCTCGACCCGGAGGCGCCAACCTTGTCCGAGGTCCGCGAGATGATTGATGAAGCCGTCCGCGAAGTGGAAGCGGCCACGGAATCGATGTGAGCGAGTGGCTCGATATCATGCTTGAAGAGATTGCGCGCAAGCAGCGTGAGGCGAAGTCGGCTGATGAAGAAGCAGAGCGTCGCAAGCGCTCAGCAGATCAGTCTTTGTCGGGCAAGCAATCGCCATCCACACCCAGTCAATCAAAGTAGCGAAGAAACTCCGGCGGCAGTCGCGACACATCGGCCGGGCGGTCAAGATCTGCGGTAAGGGGTCTGGAGTTGTACGTGTTCCAGAACAGCATCGACTGATTCGCGAATTCGGGCTTATCCAGGTCCTGCAACATTGCGGCCATCGCCTTTCCTGTGTACGTCGTTTCCAGCGCCAGGCCGAGTTCATCAGCGGCAATTCGCACTGCACGATCCGTGGCGCTGTTCGTTTTCGCATAACCGTCGCCGAGAAACCCGTCGCGAAACTCATACCGCGCGAGGTCTGCGAGATTTGCCGGGACCGAGGTGTCGAGTGAATGCAGCAAATCGGCAGTCTTGGTCAGCAGGCGTCGCATAGCGTCCGGATTTGCAACGAAGCTTTCGGTTACACGAATTGCGTGAACCTTGGTTGGCAGCCCGGCCAGTGCCAGCCCCAGGGCGATACCAACGGCTGTTGCCATCGTTCCGTTCGCCACATACAAGCGATCTGGCGTACAGGTTTCTCCAGCATCTATCTGTGCGGCAAGTTCGAGCCCGGCATTAACGAATCCGACAGTGCCTCGCCAGTTCGATCCGCCTGGCGGGATCAGGAAAACGCCACGGTTCCAAAGGTGCTCGCGAAGAATGCGAATTCGGCTTGACCGGGACCCGCCATAACGCACGATTTCAGTGCCGCACTGGATATGCACATTCAACGCACGTGAAGCATTGGTGGTGCGGACCTGGTTAGAGAGCAGGCAAGTGCATTCGAACCCCAGGGATTTTGCGTACAGCGATGTTGCGACCGCGTGGTTAGACGCTACCGTGCCGAAGGTCGCAACTCGTTTCGCATTTTTCGTGGTGGCACGATGTAATAGATACTCGAGTTTGCGAACCTTGTTACCGCCATATAAATCGCCCGTCAGATCATCTCGTTTGATCGCGATGTTGCGTTTCCCAATTCGTGTAGCAACACTTGCGTTCACGATCGGCGTTGGCAGCTTCGCGAGTTGTACCTTCGCCAGGCGCTCTGCCAGTTGCGGATATGCCATCGCAAGATAGTCAGTCATGTCCCGAATAGTAACGAATTTACATAGCATAAGGGCCTGGCACTGATTAGAATGAAGCCACTTCTGTCTGACTGTTTCGGAGATAAGCTTGTCAGATGCTGTTGACCGCGGCATTACGGTCACCGAATCAGCACCGATGGATCAAGCCATTGACGTGTTGCCCGAAACCACGGCCGCCTTTGTCGGACGTGCGCTTCGCGGTCCCCTGAATAGTCCCGTATTGGTTGCGAGCTTCGGTGAATTTCGCCGTTGTTTTGGTGACGTCTGGTCGCGATCGAGTTTGGGGCCGGCTGTACAGCAATTTTTCGATCACGGTGGCAAACGTGTATATATCGTTCGCGTTGCCAACAACGCCCGTGGTGCGATGTTGTGTCTGCCCGCGAGTGGATCGGCACTCGTATTACGCGCACTTGAGCTCGGATCGACCGAACGAATCCGCGCGGCGATCGACTATGATGGCTTCGATGCTGATAACGAGGAACTTTTTAATCTGACGCTGCAGCGCATCGATCCCGCAACCGGCCTGGTCATGGATCAGGAAATCTATCAGCGCGTGAACTATCGTAAGGATGCAGAAAATTTCGTTGCCGACAGCTTGCTGACGTCGGCGTTGGCCCGGGTGGAACGTCCATATCCATCGCACAGACCGGAAGTGTCGCGGGGGGCCAATGCACCGATTGATTCGGCGTATGTGCAGCAAGCGCAAGAGGGTACGGACGGCCAGGAATTATCAGATTACGATCTTGTCGGTTCACGAAAAGACCAAACAGGCCTGTTCGCGTTGCAGCCTATTGACCGGCTGGACCTCCTCTATATTCCCGCGCCAGGTATTGGCCGCGACCTGGGGCCTGCGTGCATACTGGCGGCAGAACTATTTTGCCGTGAACACGGTGCGATGCTGATTGTGGATCCACTGGCGGGGTGGGTTACGCCGGCAAAAGCAGTTGCAGGCACGCGCGAACTTGGGTTAGCAAGTTCCAATGTGCTCACTTACTTCCCGCGTATGTACAAGCGGACGGAAAAAGAAGGCGCGTCGCGACCGGTCGGTGGTGCGATCGCCGGTCTGCTGTGTAATCTCGATCGAAGCTACGGACCCTGGTACGACCTCGATCAGCAAGGAATGGGGTTCACGCGTGATCTGGTCGCTGCCTATGAAGTCAGTGAAGAGGAGGCGCAATTCCTGTCGCGAGAATGCCTGAATAGCATAACTGCGGGCCCGGCAGGCAAGGCGCGCATGCGCGGCTCGGTAACCATGGGGCGCGGCAGCGAATCGCACCGCGAATTTGCACGCATGTCAGTGCGCCGTCTTTGTTTACAGGTAATCAACTCCATCGACCAGGCCACGCGATGGGCCGTTTTCGAGCCAGACGATGCTCGCCTCGCCGAACGCATTCGATCCCAGGTGACTGCTTACCTGTGTGCGCTTTCCAATATGGGTGCGTTCGAAAATGAGCGATTTTTCGTTGAGTGCGATGCTGGGCTGTGCCATCGCAGCGATAGCGCAGAACAGCGCGTGACGATCCTCGTCGCATTTTATCCGCTCGGCTGCAAAGATCTCGTTTCTTTCACGCTGCATCAGACAGCGGCTGGTTGCCGCGTAACACCGACTGCATTCGCTCCGGTCACGCAAGACTGCGCCTGAATCGACAATTTCGTGCAACGCGATCTGGATTTTATGGTCTGATATCCTCCTGACAAAGGGGATATTCCTATGCGCAACATGTTAGCTGCCTTTCTGGCGGTATCTCTGCTGCTATCTGGCTGCAGTAATGAGCAAGCAGTGGTTGAACCGCAGATCGACGCGACTGACGCTACTACGGTTCTGAGCGACTTATTCGAAGCGTTCTTCGAGCGTGAACTCGAGCTCAATCCCATAATGGCGACAGATATCGGCGATAATCGCTACAACGACAGGATGGCCAATTCACTCGGGCCTGAATATAGGGCTGCGAGCCTGGCGCTTGACGAAGAATACCTTGCGCGCCTGCTGGAAATTGATCGTGAGCAACTGTCGCGACAGGACCAGCTCAGCTACGACATGTTCAGGCTGAATCGGGAAATATCGATCGAAGGTCATCAATACCCGGGGCACCTGCAGCCCCTCAATCAGTTCAGCTCGATGTTGAACTTCTTCGTGCAACTTGGCAGTGGCACGAGTTTGCACCCGTTCGCGACGGTTAAGGACTACGACGACTGGCTATCACGCATCGATGATTTTGTCGTGTATACCGATCAGCTCGTCAACAATATGCAGCAGGGAATGCGAGAAGGTGTCGTCCGGCCGCGAATACTGATTGAAAAGGCGTTGCCCCAGGTTCAGTCACAAATCGTCGCGAGCGCTGAGGACAGTGGTTTCTACACGCCGATTACCAATATTCCCGAGAGCTTCAGCGATGCGGATCGTGAGCGGCTTACAGCGGCATTTGTCGATGCCATTGAAAATAAAATCGCCCCTGCCTATGAACGTATCAGTAATTTTGTGGGGGATGAGTATCTCGACGCGGCGCGCGAGACTGTTGGCCACTATGACTTACCCAACGGACCTGCGTGGTATGCCTACAACGTCAAGGCGATTACGACGACGGACCTGACGCCTGACGAGATTCACCAGATTGGACTGGGCGAGGTCGAGCGCATTCATGGAGAAATGCGTGGCGTTATGGAGACGATCGGTTTCCAGGGGGACCTCAAGGAATTTTTCGAATTTGTGTATTCCGATCCGCAGTTCTTTTTTGACGAGCCAGAGCAGTTGATTCAGGCATATCGCGATATGTCGGCTGAGATCGAAGCCATGGCGCCACAGATGTTCAAGCTCTTCCCGAAAACCGCTTTCGAGGTGCGGCGTGTCGAACCGTTTCGTGAGCAGTCCGCGAGTAAGGGGGCGTATCAAAGCGGATCGCCAGATGGATCGCGCCCGGGTATCTTTTATGCCAACGCCTATAACGTCGGTGTGCGGCCAAAGTGGGACATGAAATCGTTGTTTCTGCACGAAGCCATACCGGGACACCATTTTCAGATCTCGTTGGCGCAGGAAAATGAGGGCCTACCCAGGTTCCGACGGTTCGGTGGCTATACGGCCTATGTTGAAGGCTGGGGCCTCTATTCCGAGTATCTTGGCCGCGAACTCGGTGTCTATGACGAGCCAATGGACCTGTTCGGCTCGTTAAACGCCGAATTATGGCGTTCGATCCGCCTCGTCACGGACACGGGTCTGCATGCCAAGGGTTGGACCAGACAGCAGGTGCTCGACTACATGTTCGCGAATTCGGCGGTGTCGGAAACGCGGGCGGTCGCAGAAGCGGAGCGTTTCATGGCAATCCCGGGACAAGCGCTGGCCTACAAAATCGGCCAACTGAAAATACTCGAGATTCGACGCAATGCTGAAGCAGCGCTAGGCGACAAATTCGACGTCGCCGAATTTCATGCGCAGGTCCTGATGGATGGGTCTATGCCGCTGTCCACTCTTGAGAACAAGATCAATCTTTGGGTCAAGTCGCAGCTGTAACAAGGCCACCTATGAAAGTCGATCGACTCATTCGCATCGTCATATCCGCAGTTATTCTGCTGCTGTTTATTGTCGCGATCGCTGCCACGTTGTTCCTGACTGAATCTGCGCTAAATGTCTGGGACCGGCTCGTCGAAGGACCCAAAGTTCTGTTGTACGGCTATGTTTCGATGATGATCGGGCTTGTTTTTGCCGCAATCTGGCTAATCTGGCGACTGGTCGTCCGTCGTAAACCGGCCAAAGTCAGCAAGCCCGTCGCGCAAAAATTATCACGCGACGAAATTGAGGTACGGCTGCGCGAAGCAGAAGCGTCCGGCGTCGATGTTGCTGCGGCCCAGGTGGAGTTGCAGGAGCTGGCGGCGCGGCAGCAACTCGGAGCAATTCACCTGTGTTTCTTCGGTGAGATTAGCAGCGGTAAGAGTTCTCTTATCAAGGCGCTGGTGCCGGCTGCGGGCGTATCCGTGGATGTGCTTGGCGGCTCAACAACCGATATTCGACACTACCGCTGGAATAACGACGCGGGTCACGAAATCCTGTTGACCGACGTCCCGGGAACGAGTGGCTTGAAAGAGGGCCTCAGCGACATGGCCATGGAAGAAGCACGACGGTCCCACGTCGTGCTGTTTGTCTGCGATGGTGACCTGACGCGTTCTGAATCATCCGCGGTCAAGCAGTTACTGGGCTGCGGTAAGCCGATGATCATGGTCATGAACAAGTCCGATCGTTTTGACCGGGAAGAGCAGGCGGCTTTACTGCAACGCTTGCTCGAGCATCTTGATAGTGCCGGCGGCGGTGTCGAACGAGACAGGGTCGTGGCGGTATCGGCCGGTGGCGAGGTCGATGTTGTCGAACGGGCCACCGGCGGCGAAGAAGTTACCGCGCGTCGTCAGCGTTCTGCCGATATAGCAGTGCTCGTCGTCGCTATCAATCGAGTCCTCGAAGACACCACGATAATTGACGCAAAGCGCGATTACGCAGTATTTCGACTGGCGGCTGACAAGCTGGCTGCAGCCGAAGCACAGTATCGCACGCAGCGAGCGGAACAAATCATTCGCAGTTCCACGCGCAAGGCGGTGGTCGGTTCGCTGGCGGCAGTGAGCCCGGGTACGGATGTTCTGATTCAGGGTTACATTGGTACGGCTATGACGCAGGAACTGTGTAAGCTCTATAACGCAGCGCCTCGTGACCTGGATGTCGAGGAGTTTCTAAACCTTAGCCAGAGCCGGGTTGGGCGTGCGTTGCCACTGTCGCTCGCCGTAGCCGGGAATGGACTTAAGGCGTTTCCAGGAATCGGCACAGTGGCTGGCGGGTTAGTGCATGCGGTCGCCTATGGTTTGATCTTCGACGCGCTTGGTCGAAGCCTGGTCCTGACGCTCTCGCGACACGGAGAACTCGTGCCCGACATCGCTGCCAAGGAATTTGAGGACGGCATCAATGAACATATTGAAGCGGGCGTTCGGCGCGTTGCCAAAATGGCCCTGGAGCAAAAAGGGGCCTGAAGCCGACGCCAGGCCGAACGGCGGCGAAAGTCACCTGACACTTGCACGGGAAAGCCTGCGCGAGCTTATTAGTGACGCGCGCCTTCCTGATGGCGTTCGCGAGTCCCTCGCCCACGACTATGACAATGTCCAGGCAATGCTCGACAAGCTCGAACACGGACATCTGCACCTGGCGGTTTTCGGTCGTGTGAGCACCGGAAAGTCGTCGCTGCTCAATGCGCTCATCGGCGAGCAGGCATTTTCGGTAAGCCCGTTGCATGGCGAGACGCGACATTCCTCGATGCAGGCATGGAATGAGGTGGAGGCCGGTGGCGTGTTCTTGATCGATACACCAGGCCTCGACGAGTCCGGCGGCGAAGACCGTGAGGCGATGGCGCGCGAAGTCGCGGGACGTGCCGATCTGGTCGTATTTGTTCTCGACAGCGACATTACTGATACGGAACTGCAGGCGCTGCGGACTCTGCTTGCGCAGGGCCGTCCGGTAATCGTCGCGTTGAATAAAACGGATTTGTTTACCAGCGACGAGCGAGCGGCGCTGTTGCAGTCCATTCGTGAAAAAACAACTGGGATTGTTGAGGCGGACAAGATTATTTCGGTTGCCGCGCAGCCACGGCCACAAACTATCGTAGAGATCGATGAACATGGTGGTGAGCTGACAAGCGAACGGCCCCGCGAGCCCGATATCGACGTCCTGCGACTGCGACTTTGGGAGATACTCGACGCCGAAGGCAAAACATTGGCAGCACTGAATGCCAGTTTGTTTGCGTCCGATCTGAGCGACCAGGTTGGCCGTCGCATTCTCGCAGCAAGACGCGAACTGGGCGATAAACTCGTTCGAACGTACTGCGTCGGAAAGGGAATAGCGGTGGCATTCAACCCTGTGCCAGTGGCCGATTTGTTCGCAGCGGCATTTATAGACGTGGGTATGGTTGTGCATCTGTCACGTGTCTATGACCTGCCGCTAAGCAGGAGAGAGGCGGGATCATTGGTCAAAGTCATCGTTGCTGAGGCAGCCGCGTTGATGGGAACGGTTTGGGCGCTGCACTTTGTGTCCTCTGCCCTCAAGGTTGGCACGGCGGGCCTTTCGACACTTATCACCGCCGGTGCGCAGGGCGCGATCGCCTACTACAGCACCTATGTCGTTGGGCAGGTTGCGGCCGAGTATCTTGGGCATGGCAAGTCGTGGGGCGACGGTGGGCCCAAGCATGTCGTGCAGCAAATCCTCGACAGCCTGGATCGCGATACGGTCTTACGGGATGCTAAACGCGAAATTCAGGCGCGGCTTGGACATAGCTAAGGGAATATATTTGGATCGCATCGCCCGTATGCACCGAATCTGGGACACTATTCGCGATATTCCGCACGGTGCCGTTGCCAGCTATGGTCAGATTGCGGAAATCGCCGGTGTGCCGCGCGGTGCGCGCCAGGTCGGGTATGCACTGCGACACCTCCCCGATGGACATGACGTGCCATGGCATCGCGTACTGCAGGTCTCGGGCAAGATCGCGTTCGCAAGAGACAGCCATGCTTACAATGAACAAAGCAAGCGGCTTGCGATGGAGGGTGTTGCCGTCATTGCGGGTCGCGTCGATATGCACAAGTACCGTTGGCAACCCGATCTCGACGAACTGCTTTGGAAGCCATCTGCGGCCTGGGATGAAGAGTGAATATTCGTAGCAAGCTCCGTTCCGGCCTGCTGAAAATTCTCGTCAGCGAAAAAGTCCAATCGGCACGCCGCTCATTGACCGAAACGCGAACGCGATTTTTTGCGCAACGCAGCCGATGCAAGCTGGAACAATGGTATTGATGTTGCGACTGACAAAGGAATGCGTAAAGTCACCGGACGTTGCGGCTTGCCGAGCTTGCGTTCTGGGGTCAGGATCGTGACTGGATGCTCGTTCGGCACATCGAAGAACTTTGCGATACGGGAGAAGGAATACTGATATGACGACCGTCGTCTTTTCACACGGCCAGGAAAGTGGGCCCTGGGGTACCAAGATTCGCGCTATGGCCGAGATGGTTGAAGGGCTGGGCTGTGCGGTCGAGAGCGTCGATTATCAAGGCGTCGCTGATCCGAGCGATCGCGTCAAAATGCTGTTGGCCGAATGCGAGCAGATTCACGACAGTATTATTCTGGTCGGTTCCAGTATGGGCGGCCATGTTGCCACCGCGGGTGCGGAATCCGTCTCGGCCGAGGGCCTTTTTGTGCTGGCGCCGGCCTATTTTATGGAGGGATATGAGGGACTTACGCCAGACCCACCGAAAATACCGATTTGCATTGTGCATGGCTGGCATGATGATATTGTGCCAGTTGAAAACAGCATTCGTTTCGCGGCGTCATGTGGCGCGACATTGCACATTGTCGACGGCGACCATCGGCTGACGCATAACATCGATGAAATTAATCAATACCTGGAAATATTCATCGAGGATGTACGCAACTGAACCACAAATTGAGAGGTGCAACATGAAGTATTTACTAGTACTTGCAGTATTTGCGATCGCGGGATGCGGCGGTTCTTCGGACGACTCAGCGGGTTCCAATATGGCTGAAGAAGCTGAAGATATGATGGAGGCGGCAGGAGATAAGATTGAAGATGTTGCCGACGATGCTGCGGATATGATGGAAGACGGGGCCGATGCGGCAGCCGATATGCTCGAAGATGGCAAAGAAGCGGCATCCGATGCCATGCATGACGCAATGGACAAAGCTGAAGATGTCGGTGACGTGTTGATGGAAGAGAAAGAGAACATGGATGATGCTCTCGATGAGGCGACCGCCGATTAGGCGATACGTCTTGTAGGAGTCCGCTGATGCGGGCGACCATTTCGACATGAATTTCGTCGCACTCATTTTCCGGCCGCTCTATTGGGTGGCCGGAAAATTATTCGCGGTCTGGGCGCGCCCTGCAGTGCAGCCCGAGTCACCAGCGGAACTCATCACCCCCAGTGATGCCGCTGTTTGCTATGTGCTCGAAACAGGCGGTTTGAGTGATTTGCTTGCGCTGGAGCGCGCTTGCGCGCGCAACGGCCTTCCATCTCCGAGTGAGTCATTCGAGTTTGGCGGGCAGCGCTTTTCGCAGCGCTTTGTCGTTTTGCGGCCACTTGGTGGTCTATTCTTCCGTCGTCCAAAGGCCGGCGGTTCACACCGGCTGCGCAGTCTTGTTGAGGCTGCCACAGGCCATACCGATGATCTTCTTTTGATCCCGGTTGCTATCTACTGGGGTCGCTCGCCCGACAGAGAGCGTTCGCTGTTCAAGCTGCTATTCGCGGAAAACTGGGATGTCGCCAGTCGCACCCGGAAATTTTTTGCGACACTGATTCACGGTCGAAACACGCTGATGCGGTTTAGTCATGCATTGGCGCTGAGTTCCATCGTGCACGACGACATTGATTCGAATATCGCATTTCGCAAAGTCTCGCGCATTTTGCGCGTACATTTTCGCAAGCGTCGAACGGCTACTGTCGGGCCCGATCTTTCGCATCGCCGGTCTTTGGTCAAGCAGGTGCTACTGGCGCCAAACGTTAAGCGCGCAATCGCCGTCGAGGCTGGCGACGACCCGAAAAAAAGAGAGCTGGCTGAAAAGAAAGTACATGACTATGTCATGGAAATTGCAGCTGACATTTCTTATCCAACAATTCGGGTCATTCTTCGCTTTTTAAGGTGGCTGTGGAATCGTATCTACGACGGCATCGAGCTCAATCATATTCAAAGATTGCGGGACGTTGCGAAAGAAAAAGTCCTGGTTTACGTGCCATGTCATCGCAGCCACTTCGACTACATGTTGTTGAGCTACATTTGTTATGTGGAAGGCTTGCAGCCACCGCATATCGCAGCGGGGATCAATCTCAATTTGCCGGTTCTCGGTCCGATATTGCGACGCGGCGGGGCATTTTTCCTGCGCCGGACTTTCAAGGGAAATCGGCTCTATGCCGCGGTATTTGATGCTTACGTGTATCAGATTCTCGTTCGCGGCTATTCGATCGAGTACTTTGTGGAGGGTGGACGTAGTCGTACTGGCCGATTGCTGGAGCCCAAGGGCGGCCTGCTTGCAATGACGGTTGGCTCGTATATTCAGGATCCAAAACGCCCGGTTGTGTTTGTGCCGATATATTTTGGCTACGAAAAGCTCATCGAGGGCGGTTCGTTCATCAGCGAACTCGGTGGCGCGGAAAAGCGCAAGGAATCGCTAGTCGGGCTGATTCGATCGATAAAGGCGCTGCGGGAGAACTTCGGGCGCGTGTACGTAAATATCGGTGAGCCCATTGAACTGGATGCATTGCTCGACGGTATTCGTCCGGATTGGCGGGAGACTGCGAGCAACAACGGCGAGCGTCCGAGCTGGCTCAATGAAGCGGTCGATAAACTCGGACAAGAAATCATGAGCGGCATCAATGCGACGGCTGCAGTGACACCGATTAGCCTGCTTGCCTCGGTGTTGCTCGCAACACCAAAGCAAAAAATCGGTGCCATAGAACTGAGTTCACAACTACAACTCAGTCTGAATTTGCTGAACCAGTTCCGATTTTCAAACTCTGTAACCCTGCCGGACATGAGCCCTGAAGAAATAATTGCACATGGCGAAGAGCTGCATGTCATTAGTCGCACCACACATCCGATGGGCGACGTAATTCACATGGCGGAAACTACCGCCGTGTTAATGACCTATTTCCGAAACAATATCCTGCATTTGCTGGCAGTGCCGGCGTCGGTCGCATGCTGTTTCATTCAGGGTCGGCAGCTCAGGCACAGTGAGCTGCAGCGGTTGATTAGTCTGATTTACCCGTTCATGCGCAAGGAATTGTGTCTGCCGTGGAGTGACGACGAAATTGATGGCGTAACGACGATGGCGATTCGAGCGCTCGTAGAACAGGGGCTGTTGCGGCGGCGCAAGCGCGGGAAATTGCTTGAGCGCCCTCCGGCAGGTTCGGCGCAGGCGTATCAATTACTGATGCTGGGTCAGACTATGGTGCCGATGTTGCAGCGCTTTTACCTGGTCATCGCTATTTTGGTGCAACATGGTTCCGGGAGGTTGACGCGGGTCGAGCTGGAACGCAGGTGCAAGCTTAGTGCTGAACGCCTTTCAATGATTTACGGATTGCATTCCCCCGACTTCTTTAATACAACACTGTTCCGCGATTTCATCCGCAAATTACAGGAACAGGAAGTGCTGCGACGTAACGGTGATGGCATGCTCGAATACGACGAAGATATCGTCAATATTGGCGCTGATGCGCGACTCGTGCTCGGCGAGGAGATCCGCCACAGTATCTTATCGTTGACGGTTCCAGAGGATCAGGGGGACGCGTGAGAGTTGCATCATTCTACCGCTTCCTCGATCTCGTGGATGCCGAACAATTTCGTCAGGAACTGCAGGCTATCTGTGATGAGCAACGAGTGCTCGGCACCGTTCTGGTTGCGACCGAAGGAATTAACGGCTCGTTAACCGGCGAGGAGAGCGCTATTCGGGCAATTTTCACCTGGATCGAGGAGCATCTGTCGCTGACTGAAGTCATTGAGGCTCGCTGGAACGAGGTTGGCGAGGCTCCATTCCGCCGCATGCGCGTCAAGATGCGTAAAGAAATCGTTGCGCTGGGGCGTCCGGATATTCTGCCGCATAAAAAGACAGGTACCTACGTCTCAGGCGAGCAGTGGAACGCGTTGATAGAGGACCCGAATGTCCTTGTGATCGATACGCGAAATCATTATGAATTCGAGATTGGCACCTTTCCCAATGCCGTCGACCCGCAAACCGACAACTTCAGGCAATTCCCCGAGTTCGCCAACGAGCTTGCCGGGACGTCGCGGGACAAACCGCTCGCAATGTTTTGCACTGGCGGTATTCGCTGCGAAAAGGCAACCGCTCTGATGCTCGAGCTCGGATTCGACAAGGTGTACCACCTGCAGGGCGGCATTCTCAAATATCTGGAGGAAATGCCGGATGAGCAGAATCGCTGGGACGGCGAGTGTTTCGTATTCGATACACGCGTCGCGGTCGACCGCGACCTGGCGGAAGGCGATTACGTCCAGTGCCACGCCTGCCGACGGCCATTGAGCAGCGAAGATACCGCGTCACCGCATTATCGGGAGGGTATTTCCTGTCCGCGTTGCATTGATGAACTCGATGAAGATCGGGAGACGCGACTTGCCGAGCGCCAAAGACAGGTCGAACTGGCAAGAGAACGAGGCGACATTCACATCGGCCCGAAGTCAGGCGTCTAGATCGGGTATCAGCTCGCTCTCCAGCGAGGCAATCATGTCCTTGATGAGCAATTTGCGCTTTTTCAGGCGACGAATTCGCAGTTGATCGACCATCGGATCGTGCTGAAGCCGATCGATGAGGTAGTCGAGATCCCTATGGCTGACGCGCAGTTCGCGCAACCTGTCGAGGTTCCTAAAAGATTCTGTGTCGACTTTCTCGGTCATCGTTTCCCATGCTACTCGTCGCTTGCAAGTAGTGCCAGCCAGTCCTTGTCGGTCGGTCCGACGACGATAAACCACGGGTTCAATATGTCTTCTTTCGCATTGTATGACAGCGGCTGGCCGCTGAGCTCCAGCACCTTGCCGCCTGCCTGCTCAACGACAGCCTGGGCCGCGGCGGTGTCCCATTCGGACGTAGGGCCTAAACGCGGGTAGATATCCGCGCGGCCCTCGGCGACGACACAGAATTTAAGCGAACTACCCATGGGCAGCATGTCCGATTCACCGACTTTTTCGAGGAACGCATCGAGACTCGAGCCACGGTGCGAGCGACTGCCGACGATACGTACCGGCTGACTGCTCTTTCCGGCCACCTGTATGGCCTTGATCGAGCCGTTGTCGCGCAGTTCTGCGCCGTGGCCTTCGCAGCCTATATAGGTCTTGTCCTGCACCGGCACGTGCACTACACCAAACAGGGGCCTATGCGCGTCAATTAGGGCAATGTTGACCGTGAACTCGCCGTTGCGGTTAACGAACTCCTTGGTACCGTCGAGCGGGTCGATCAGCCAGTAGCGCTTCCACTGGCCGCGCTCTGCGAACGCCGGCAGACCATCCTCCTCGGAGATAATCGGTATGTCCGGCGTGAGCGCCTGCAGGCCGGCAACGATGCAATTGTGCGACGCAAGGTCAGCCTGGGTCAGAGGTGATTCGTCACCTTTACTTTGAACGTCGAAATCGGTGGCGTAGACTTCGAGGATTGCCCGGCCTGCATCGATAGCGAGAGCGACGATCGGGTCGATCAGTTCCTTGAGATTCATTTGTTTGTCCAGATACGACTTCGGGCGCGCAGTATAAAACAGTGACATTCGATCCCAAAATAGCCATTCGTCAGTGCGAGACGTTAATGCTCGATATGGACGGCACGGTACTCGACCTGGCCTACGACAACTACATGTGGATGACGCATGTACCGGAGATATGGGCCGCCAAAAACGGACTTTCGCTCGAGGAAGCGCGCAAGCATCTGTTCGGGCGGTTTGGAGAGATGCAGGGGGAGTTGCATTGGTATTGCCTCGACCACTGGAGCGAGCGGCTGGATCTCGATGTCATGCAGCTACATCGCGACAACCATGAGCGCATTGGCTTTCTGCCGGGGGCGAAGGAATTTCTGACGCGTGTTTGCGCAATGAATATCAAGGTATTGCTTGTTACCAACTCACATCCCGATACGCTGGACCTGAAAGAACAGGTAACGGGATTGTCGGAGTTCTTTGACGGTATTCATAGTGCGCACTACTACGGGTATGCGAAGGAAAAGCAGGAATTCTGGGATGCGCTGCTGGAGAAAGAGCATTTTGACCCGCAGACGACGATGTTCGTCGATGACACCGAGCGCGTGCTGTGCAGCGCTCGGGAGTACGGTATCAAAATGCCAGTAGCGATAACTCGACCAGATACGTCGGCGCCTGTGCGAGAGTCAACCGAATTCGCGGGTGTGCAGGGCGTCCATGAGTTGCTATAAGAGCAGTGCTCTTACGACCGTCTTTGTGGTCGCCTTCTATTGTCGCCACCCTGACGACCGCGCTGCCCGGATGGTTTTCTCGGTCGCGGCTTTGGCTTAATTATCTCTGGAAGAATGTCAGGGTCGTAATTCGCCACCGGAATTTTGTGGCCGATGTAGTCTTCGATGTCCGGCAAAGAAACCGCGTAGGTCTCACATCCGAAGCTAATTGCGTTGCCTGTTGCTCCCGCGCGTGCGGTACGTCCAATGCGGTGCACGTAATCTTCGGAATCCTGCGGTAAGTCATAGTTAATAACGTAGCGCACGTCAGGAACGTGCAATCCACGCGACGCGACATCAGTACCAATGAGCACCTGCAAGTCACCCGCCTGGAAATCGAGCAGCAGGCGCTGGCGCTTTTTCTGCGGCACATCACCGGATATCGCTTTGGCATGTATGCCATTTGCTTCGAGCGTCGCCTCGACGCGCTCGGCATCGCGCTTCATATTTACGAACACCATGATTCGACCCGTGCCCATTTCACGAATGAGGCCAACCAGCAGCGGCATCTTGTCTTCGTTGGATGGGAAGAAGATCGCCTGACGAACACGATCAACTGTAATTTTGTCCGGTTCGATCTCAATGAGTTCGGGCTCATTCATATGTTCGAACGCGAGTTCCATTACACGGTGCGACAGCGTTGCCGAAAACAACATATTCAGCCGTTTATCGGGCGGTGGCAGGCGTCTGAGCAAATAGCGAATATCCTTGATGAAGCCAAGATCAAACATTCGATCCGCTTCGTCGAGAACTGCGACTTCGACCTGGTCGAGTTTGAAAACACCCTGCTTGAAATAGTCGATGATGCGGCCCGGAGTGCCGATCAGGATATCGATGCCATCCTCAATTATTCGGCGCTGCTTTTCGTAGTCAGTGCCGCCGTAAGCGAGCCCGATCTTGAATCCAGTATGCTTGCCGAGCAACTCGGCATCGCTGGCGATCTGCACGGCGAGTTCCCGCGTGGGCGCCAGCATGAAGGCTCGTGGCTGTTTCTTGTCGCTGTCCACGGGCGGTGAGGCCAGCAGCTTTTCAAATGTCGCGATCAGGAACGCGGCGGTTTTACCCGTACCGGTCTGCGCCTGTCCAGCCACGTCCCGTGGCTCCAGCGCAATGGGCAGGGTACTGGCCTGGATAGGCGTACAGAACTCAAAGCCTGTTTCACGAATGCCCGCCTGCACTGTCTCGTGAAGTGCAAGGGAGTCAAACCTGATGTCGCTCAGATGATTATCTGACATGATATGGGGGCCGTAGAAAGTGTATTTAGTGCTTGCAAAATGCGTCGTGACGCGGTCAAATTGGCTTAATTCGACGCGACAATCGTCGCAACTACCAGTTTTGCAATCATCGATTCATCAATGAAGCCGGATTAAGTCGGCAACAAAGCTGCGACATATTGCCTGAACTATCGGGCAGCGTCACCCATTTAATAATGTTCGTGCTCCGCCAATGGCCGCAACGGGCATAGCAACATCCAATCTGACGAAGTATTCATGTGGAGGAAGTAGCCGGTGAGCGACAATATCGTGCACACCAACGACAGCAATTTTGAGGCTGACGTACTAAATTCTGATAAGCCTGCCCTGGTCGACTTTTGGGCGGAGTGGTGCGGTCCCTGCAAAATGATCGCGCCAATGCTTGATGAGGCAGCAAACGAATATGCCGACAAAATGTCGGTAGTGAAACTGAACGTTGACGAGAGTCCGAATATCGCTCAGAAGTTCGGTATCCGTAGTATTCCGACGCTCATGTTATTTAAGGATGGTGCCGTTCAGGCACAAAAACTCGGCGCGATGTCCAAATCGCAGCTGGTCGAGTTTCTCGAAACTAATCTGTGAGAGGGTACTTGGGTAATCAAACGAAAAGCCGACCGAATAAGGCTGGCAACAAATCGAAAAGCAATCCTAATCGTCGTCGTCGTCGGCCGCGTTCGCCTCAAGGCGAATACCCGGAAGATGATGGCAATGTGGAGGTAATCCCACCCGAGCAGCTTGAGGCTTGCAAGAACGCCATGAACCTGACCGAGCTCAAGAGCCGGCCGGCAGCTGATCTCGTTGCGCTGGGCGAACCCCTGGGTCTGGAAGGTCTCGCTCGGCAGCGCAAGCAGGACATGATTTTCTCTATCCTCAAAGCGCATGCAAAAAATGGCGAGGATATTTACGGCGATGGTGTGCTTGAAATTTTGCAGGATGGCTTCGGCTTTCTGCGTTCCTCGGACGGCTCATATCTTGCCGGTCCTGACGACATTTACGTCAGCCCGAGCCAGATTCGGCGTTTTAGCCTGCGTACCGGTGACACTGTTGCAGGACTTATTCGTCCGCCCAAGGATGGTGAGCGCTATTTCGCATTACTGAAAGTAGGGCAGATTAACCACGACTCTCCGGAGAACGCCCGTAACAAGGTTCTGTTTGAGAATCTGACGCCGCTGTTCCCGACCGAGCGACTCGTACTTGAACAGGGCAATGGTAGTACCGAAGATCTTACGGCACGTATCATCGACATGGTTGCGCCGATCGGCAAAGGGCAGCGCGGGCTGATCGTTTCACCACCAAAGGCCGGTAAAACGATGTTGCTGCAAAACATCGCTTCGGCCATCTGCGCGAACACACCAGACGTAGATCTGATCGTGCTGCTCATTGACGAGCGTCCGGAAGAAGTGACAGAGATGGAACGTACCGTGCGCGGCGAAGTAGTGTCGTCCACGTTTGACGAGCCAGCGAGTCGTCACGTGCAAGTCGCCGAGATGGTCATCGAAAAGGCCAAGCGCCTGGTCGAGCACAAACGCGACGTCGTCATTTTGCTTGACTCAATTACACGTCTCGCACGTGCTTACAACACCGTTGTACCGTCATCCGGTAAAGTTTTGACGGGTGGTGTTGATGCGAATGCCTTGCATCGGCCGAAACGATTCTTTGGTGCTGCACGCAATATCGAAGAAGGCGGTAGCCTGACGATCCTGGCGACCGCGCTGGTCGATACCGGGTCGAAGATGGACGAAGTCATCTACGAAGAGTTCAAAGGCACCGGCAACATGGAAATTCATCTCGACCGCCGTATTGCCGAAAAGCGCGTATTCCCGGCCATCAACATCAATCGCTCCGGCACGCGCAAGGAAGAGTTGCTTACTGCGCCGGATGAACTGCAGAAAATGTGGGTATTGCGCAAGGTGCTGCATCCGATGGATGAGCTCGCCGCAATCGAATTCCTGCTTAATAAAATGCAGGACACCAAGACGAATGCCCAGTTCTTTGAGGCAATGAAGCGCTAAATACCCCCCCAGGAGTACAATAGTGGCGACCGATTTTTCCGCCTGCTGCCGTCTATTGTGGCAGGTGCTGGGAGAATGGATGCCATGCCGGTATATCTTGACGATAAAAGGCTTGTAAAGCAGTTACTTGCGGGTGATCAACGAGCCTTTGACCGGTTTTTTGAGGAAAACTTCGCAAGGCTCTATCGGTTCGCCATTGTGCGGCTGAGTGACGATCCTGACGGTGCGAGAGAGGTTGTGCAAATCGCCCTTACTCGCGCTGTGCGCAGTCTGCATACCTACCGAGCCGAGTCAGCGTTATTCACCTGGTTGTGTGCGATTTGCCGCAACGAGATCAACGACTGGTTTCGACAACAGGGACGCTACCGCGACCACATCGTTCTGGTCGAGGATTTTCCTGAGGTTCAGGCTGCGGTCGATTCCTTCCAGGCACCGCTTGAAGACAGCCCAGAGCGGCATTACCAGAGGGTCGAGGTAATGCGCCTGATTCAGGTCGCACTCGACCGGCTGCCCGCCAATTACGGCAATGTGTTGGAGTGGAAATACGTTGAGGGCCATTCAGTGAAAGAAATATCGGCACGACTGGAGATTGGCACAGAGGCGACGCAGTCATTGCTTGCCCGTGCGAAACGTGCGTTTGCAGATGTATACAGCTCCCTGGCTGACGGCGCGAATGAGCAAGCCGACGGGCTGGTGCAACCATGAGCGATTCGAGCGAGGATCTGGCAATGCGCGGCGATGCCGCAGTTGAAGCTCTGTTGGAGCATGCCGCACCGCGGCAGATGCCACCCAGCGATGACGCAATTGCCGTACGCAATGCCGTGCAAGCGGAATGGCAGGCAGTAACAGGTAGAGTCCGCAGGCGTCAGCGTCTGACGATTTTTGCGGTCGCTGCGACGGTGTTGCTCGGCGTCGCTATCACTTTTAACGCGTTGCAGCCGGTTTATGAGCCAGCCATGCAGGTTGCGACGATCAGCAAGAGTCACGGCTCAATCTACCTGCTCGGCGAGCAGTCGGAACAGACTGAGATCACGAACTTGTCTGCGATATCACGGGGACAGGTCATCCTCACAGGTGATGACGCTGGTATCGGTCTAGCGTGGGGCAATGGCGGATCGCTTCGTGTGGGTAAGAATACGCACATCGAATTTACCTCCGCTGAGTCTGTCTATCTGCGTTCAGGACAAATTTATTTCGACTCGCAAAATGAAGTCGCAGCGACCATCACAGACTCGGGTTTCATAATCGAAACCGACCACGGCACGGTTGAGCATCTTGGCACGCAATACATGACGATGACTGACGCGAATAATCTGACCGTTCGTGTTCGCGAGGGGCAGGTTGAGGTAGATGGCGCCTACATTGACGCGGCTGTTGCAAGCGCGGGCCAGCAAATGACGGTGTCCGGCGGATCCAGGCCCTCCGTAACTGATTTCAAAGTTTACGGAGAAGCGTGGGACTGGGTTGAACAGACGGCACCGGTTGTTGACGTCGACGGTCGTACCGTTGACGAGTTCCTGGCGACGATTAGCCGTGAAACCGGATTGCAGATTTCTTACGAGTCGGCTGCCGCAGAGCAGTTGGCGCACAAGGGCGTGCTGAAAGGTTACGTCGAAATGGAGCCGAGAGACGAATTGGCATTTCGTATGTCGGGTGAAGATCTTAGTTATCGCATAGATGGGGGGACTATCTACGTGAGCTCAATCGATTCAAGCAATCGCCCATAACATTCATGGCCTCCGCGCTCAGTGGAGGAATTAACAAATGTTACGGATGATAATGATTTTTGTGCTATTGCTGCCGGCGATCGGTATGACCGCCGACGGCGGTGCTGTGCCATTCACCGGTCGAGCGGTGGGCGAAGTCATCGACGAGTTCCGCAGTTCCGGCCACCCGTTCGCTTACAGTACCAATCTAATACCTGCCGATCTCCTGGTCACAATAGAACCTGAATCGACCGATCCTCTGGGGATCGTGAAGGACATCCTGCGGCCACATGGCCTGACTATTCGCTCTGCTGCCGGGGTGTACCTTGTCGTTCGTTTTAACAGTGATGCATTGCCCGGGGAGAGTGTCGCGCTGGTTGTAACGATGAAGGGCAGTGATCACCCCATCCAGAAGGCCAGCATCATAGTTGATCCTGCACTGCCATTGGCGACGCAGGAGTCGCCTGGTATTTATAAATTTGCAGACGTCGCCCCTGATCGCTACCAGTTCATCATCGAGGCAGAGGGTTATCAACCGACAAGACGCGTGGTTGATGTCTGGCCTGGCGAGACGACCGTCGTTCCCGTCGGCATGGAGCCGGTGAAGCCAGTTATTGAGACTATCGGTGTATCGGCGAGCCGTTATGAGATCCTTACCGAGCTCGCATCATCACGATTTTCGCTGGATCAGCGCACGATTCAGAATATGCCGGACATGGGTGAGGATCCGATGCGCATTGTGCAGCGATTGCCCGGGGCCGCGGCGAGCGGCGCTTCTGCCAGGACACATTTTCGCGGTGGCGAGGAAAGTGAAATTGGCATCATGCTAAACGGGCATGGTCTGTTTGATCCATTCCACATTCGTGACTATCAGAGCATCTTCAGTGCAATTGATTCCCGGGCGATCGAAGGTGTCGAAGTCTACACCGGTGGTTTCCCGGTGCGATTTGGTGATCTCATGAGCGGACTGGTGCTGATGGAGTCGCTGGAGTCGGTCCAGCCTCGTCACACCGAAGTCGGATTTAGTATTTTTAACTCTTCGTTCCTGACCGCCGGAAATGAGGTGGACAAGAACTGGCTGGTCTCCGTCCGACGCGGCAATCTCGATCTTGTTATCAACCCCGAATATGGCAGTCCGTCCTATTACGATATTTTTAGTGAATACAGCTTCGACATTTCGCCGAATGCGACGTTATCCGTTAACGCATTGTTTGCTGACGACCGAGTGAAAGTCATATTAGAAACAGATCCATTAGAGATTGAAAAAGTTGTGAGCCGTACCAGAAATACGCAGGTCTGGTTGCAGCTCGAAAATCGTTGGTCGAGCGACCTGACGAGCAAGACGGTGTTGTCCGGTATCAGCTTTGACAACAGCCGCAGGGGAAGCCTCGGCGATTTCGAGAAGATTGTCGGTTCGGTCGACGACAAACGCGAATTTGAGCAGTTTAGTCTCCGTCAGGACTGGTCGTGGAACTCGTCCAAGTCGCACTTGAGACAATGGGGAATTGAGGCAACCTACGCCGACGCTTTTTATGATTATACGAATAGTGCTGAATATTACGGTTTGCCGGCACTGTTTGAGGACCTGCCCGAGTCAACCAGCTTCTCAGCGACAGCGGAACCTCGGGGTAGCAGCTATTCACTCTATTACTCTGATCGGTGGCGAGTGTCGCCGAAAACGGTATTGGAATGGGGTCTGCGATGGGACGATCAAACCTATACCGACCTGGCCTCAGATTCGCAGTTGAGTCCGCGTATAAGTGCCATGACGACACTGGGTTCGAGGACCGAGTTACGATTGAGTTGGGGGCGCTATCAACAGTCGCAAGGCGTCAACGACCTGCAGATCGAGGACGGAGTGACCAATTTCTGGCCGGCACAGAAGTCTGACCACATGATTGTTGGCGTTCGGCAACTGATCCGTGACAAGTACGCTCTTCGCGTAGAGATGTTTCGCAAGGAGATGCATCAGGTTCGACCACGATTCGAAAATGTATTCGACCCGCTTGGGCTGATACCGGAGATCGGGCCCGACCGCGTGTTTCTGGACCCGTCCAGCGCTTTATCCAAGGGTGTCGAGGTTTCCATTGATCGTTCCAGCGGTCCCCTTACGTGGTGGGCGACCTATACGCTCGCCGAAGCGACAGATCGTATTAACGGTAAGAATCAGTATCGCAGCTGGGATCAACGACATGCTTTTCAGGGCGGCTTGGCGTGGTCCACGGACAAATGGGATGTCGCATTGGCGGCGAGCGTCCACTCCGGTTGGCCAACTACCGAGCTGGAGCTAATCGAAGACGGGGTTGACGATGAAGGTGAGCCTGCCTATGTCGCGATAATTGGACCACGCAATGTTAGTCGTCTGCATTCCTTCGCCAGCATCGACTTTCGCGTCAGCCGCAAGTGGAAACTGCAGCATGGGTCCTTCATGGCGTTTTTGGAAATATCCAATCTGACGAACAGACGCAATGAGTGCTGTCTCGACTGGGATTTCGAGGAAGACGACCTGACGGGCGAGCCTATCTTCGAGCTCGAGCGAGGCCGCGAATTCTGGATGCCAATGCTGCCGGCGTTCGGTGTCTTGTGGGAGTTCTGACGTGATGTGGCAAAGGCTAGAAAACGCGGGGCCTGGCAGGCCCCGCGCAGTAGTGGGCGAATCTGGCCAGCCCATTTTCAAGGACTCTTCAGGTACTGTAATACCGATCGTCGGGGGGGTCGATGCCGGTAACAGTGTTGTAACTTCGCCTGCCTGCTTAGACGGCCGTTAACGGCAAGATCGGTCGCGCTCTCGCGCCCCTTTGTTGATTGTTGACTGAATCGTTGGTCTTATCATCAATCAGGCGCGCTTCAATCGCCTAACAGCCATGCTCTGGCTTCTGCCTCGGAGTCGAATACTTTTCCAGGCAGCCCGCGGTTTGCCAATACGGTCGCTAGAAATTCAATCACATCGCGAGAATCCAGATTTCTTTCAAACCACGCGATTTGATACTTGTGATCTATGCCAAGTTCGTGAAACAGGGTGGGCAAGTCGTATGCGTCGACGGCTTCAACTGGTGTAGTGGTGTTCGCAAGCCCTAGAATCTTGAAACAGCTATTTTCGTTACATGCGGCGGCAGCTTCCCGCCACATAGTTTCCATGTAGCGATAATCTTTGTCGCCATCGGCAATAACCAGAACGTGATCGCCCTTAAAACTGACATCGAGTTTGTTCTGCATGGCGTGCTACTTAGCTCGTGTATCTTTAAGGATAGTACACGTCCAGAAATATTTAATCTGTCAGATTCTCCAGGCCGGGAAGCGTCGATTCTCGCCGGCGTGATAAATGCAGATGGCATTGCTTCGCCTTGGTGCAGAGAAAAAGTTGTGCCTGTCGCGGTCTCGAATCGTGCGTAGCGTGGCGGGCTGTGCACGATTTGTGTTAGTCCAAGCGTCTTGTAGAACTCCACGGACTGATCGTAGTTTGTGCAAGGAACGGTGACCTGATTGAGATCCATGGTGCTACTCCTGCTCGGCCGCCAGCCTGAAGCGTGCCTCGATGCTCGTATTGGTAATCGGATGATAGTTAGCGCGAGCCTGTGCAAATAATTGCTGAGCAAGTTCGAGATCGGCGCCGTTTGTGGCCAGGGCGAAGTAGATGGGTCGCACCAGACGCGTGCGGCCGTAACGATTCAGATACTGGGCGAGTTTGTCGTAGGCGGGACGATGCTGTCGCTGCGCGACCTGTATGAACCAGGTCCGGCCTATCTCAGCATTGTGCGTATCGCTCAAGCCCAGCGCGTTATCCAGTTCAATCAGCCTTTCCGTGCCGAGGTCGGCAGCGAGGCTGTTAATGAAATGAATCATCGCCTGTGGACTCCACCCGGCAGTAGGCACATCTTCTATATCGACTTCGCCCTGGGACCATAGGACTGCTGCATTGGCAGCGTTGTCGAGATTTGTCGACGAAGGAATGATGGCCGTGTCTGGCAGGCCCGGTTCATACAACCATTGTTCGACCTGAGCCCTGTCTGCGTTGCCTGGGTATGCCGTGAGGAGTTTCTCGTCGAGGTAATCGAGAAATTGCTCCGAAGTGATCGTACTGAAAGCAAATTCGTTAAAGTACTCGCCGATAAAGGTGTCAAACAGTTCACGACCAAATGCGTTTTCCAGATATTTAAGGAACAGACTGCCTTTGTGGTAATGCACGACTCCCTGAAAATCATCCGGGTCACCCGACTCGAAGGTGGGTGCGAGCGCCTGCTGCTCGAGTGGCACTGTTTCAAAGTCGATTAACAGCTCACGATAATCGATTACATCTAATTCGGCTGCCCGATCTGCGCCATAGATGACTTCCATCAGCCGGTTCTCAAGGTAGCTGGTCCAGCCCTCATTGAGCCAACCGTCCCGCCATGTGGCGTTGGTAACGAGGTTGCCGGACCACGAATGAGCCAATTCATGGGCGACAACAAAAACCAGGCTGCGATCGCCTGCGAGCAGGCTGGGCGTCATGAAAGAGAGCCGTGGGTTCTCCATGCCGCCGTAGGGAAAACTCGGTGGCAGCACCAACAAATCGTAGCGGCCCCATTGGTATGGGCCGAACATAGCCTCGGCCGTATCAAGCATCCGCTGCGTATCTGCGAACTCATACGCAGCGGCCTCAAGTGCTTCGGGTTCGGCGTAGACGCCGGTCTCCTCGCCTATCGGCGCGAAGTAGATGTTGCCTACCGCAAGCGCGAGAAGGTACGAAGGTATAGGTTGTGGCATTTCGAATTCGTATAC
>Ga0055584_100001073_pt1 | contig 26652 bp, 17 predicted proteins | sample OSDHelmetaG_FD_58716 | JGI IMG/M metagenome (GOLD analysis project Ga0055584, IMG submission 58716) | Pelagic marine sediment microbial communities from the LTER site Helgoland, North Sea, for post-phytoplankton bloom and carbon turnover... | ecosystem: Environmental > Aquatic > Marine >...
GCGAAATTACCTAAACCAACCTTCATAAGGGCTGGTACAACTTTTTAATGCAGGTCAGTGTCTTCGATGTTTTTTCGAAAATAAACCGATCTCACAGTTATCGCATACAGGAAAAGACTAGTCGTAACTATTATCCGATCCTTCAACAAAATGTCGGCTGTGACTTCCGTATGATAAGAGAGGAAAATCGCGATCACGTCACGCAAATGAATATCAATAGCAAAGTTGATGGCACGACCGTTGCTTTTTGCTTAACCGGACCCTGTCTTACTTTCGTGACAGGTTGACTCAGTATAATCGTTAAGCTTTAACAAGGTCGGTTAACTGATCGTGGATATGTCAAAGACTGCGACTCACACAAGTTGGTGAAGAACCTGTTCGAACAGGTAACAGACGGTTCTTTCTATGAAAAAGTCCAAAAAGAGAACTGATACCGATGATGCAGTACGCCATATGATCTGCAAAGAATCGTAAGATGCGATGTAATATGTAAGAACTTCGAACAGCGACCATGATCCAATAGGAACCAATAGGAAAGGGAGAGCACCAAAGTAAAATGTGATTTGACGATGTTCTGTATCTCAGCTCCAGGCTAGTCCAGGATACCAGCAAGTCAGTTGGCAGGCTTTCTTAGAATCAGAATGTGACAACAACGAGTTTCATTCAACAGAGATGAACGCATTCCATAAAGGGACAAGGCTTGCAGACTATGATCTGAGCATGTTCATTCTGTGCCTGCTATTGCAGAGTTATTGATTATGCGGGTTAATAACAATTGTTCTGATGAATGCAGGTCGTAACAAATGAACTTAGGGTTCTTCACCTCTCACAAATTTCAACCAAAAAGTCACCCGTTATTTCTCAAGATCGCTGATCGGCAATGACGATCTATTTTGCACATCTTGACAATAGTTGAGAAGCGACAGCAGGTGATAGCATAAACAGACAAATGATGTCGAATTGGTTGATGGAATAATTTTAAAGCTCATAGTGCACCTGTCCCGATCACTTTTCTCTTTACAAGATATATTTATCCTGAGAAGACCAACTTTAACGAATCGCACGCCTTAGGGAGCAGCATCGCATGCCTTTGTGTCCCAAACACACTAGTCATCAGGTTAAGGAAGCCCACTCAAGATTAGGAAGATCGCTTGTAAAAATTCAAAAAACTCATCAATTATCAACCGTAGAATCTGAAACACTGGAAACCATGTTCCACAACTGGGAAAAGAAATGGGTGCACCGCCGCGAGTTAATCTCCAGTCGCATCCAGATGATTGAAAATCAACTGAAAGAGTTGGGAGATCCAGAGCTTCCAATGCCTCCGTTCGCCATTTTCGACGCACCGGGAGAGTAATCACAAAGCGACTAGCTTCATCATAGGTTGAAAGATTAGATCAATGCCTGGAATCATCCAGGCGGATCTTGTCATTCCATCAGATGAGGGAGCTCATGATCGTAGTTGATTGACAACTCTGCTGATTCGACGAATGGCTTCTTCGATTTCCTCACTCGTATTGAGAATCGACAGGCTTAATCGAACAGCAGAGCGGTAAACACTCTCTTCGCAATTCATGGCCAGCATTACAGGGGCGGGGTCTCGCGAACCGCTTGCGCAGGCACTGCCCAGAGAGCAGGAAATGCCGGCCAGATCAAGAGAAATCAGTAACGCTTCTCCATCCAGACCGGGGAATGAGATATTGAGCGTATTTGCCAGTCGGTGTTGTTGTGAACCGTTAACGACAACGGGAGCACACTTTTCACTGAGAGCTTGTTGTAAGCGATCTCTGAGAGCGGCTATTTTTTGAGATTGTGATTCTCTGTCGTGCAACATGCATTTCAGAGCATGTGCCATTCCCGCGGCCAGCGCCACAGGTTCGGTGCCTGCGCGCCGTCCGCGCTCCTGGTGGCCTCCGACGAGTTGAGGAAGCAGGCGTGCTCCCTCTTTAACAACTATTGCACCGATACCACGTGGACCATGAAATTTATGAGCCCCCAGACTAATGGCTGTGGCGCCGGATTCTTGAAAGTTAAACGGAATTTTGCCGATCGCTTGAACACAGTCCAGATGCAGAGGAACCCCTTTTTCTTCACAAATATCTGCAATCGGGGCAATCTCCTGGATGACTCCTGTTTCATTGTGGGCCAGAATGATGGTGACAAGTTGAATCCTCTCCCAGTCTAACCGGGGGAGTTGGCTCTGATCGATTCTACCATCAGTGCCGATTTTCAAGAGCCTCTTTTTCATTCCCTGTGAAGACAACCTGCGAATGGTATTCACGGTCGCCGGGTGTTCGCCATCGGTTAAGGCGATCTCACCAGGGATTCCCGTCAGAAATCCTTGAATGGCAAGATTGATCGCTTCTGTACCCCCACTGGTGAATATGACTTCCTGAGGTTTCGATCCCAGTAGCGATGCCATTTGTTCTCGGGCATCTTCCAGCACTCTGCGTGCCTGACGTCCCTCGGCATGCGCACTTCCCGGATTGGCGTAATGTGTCCGGTACTGTTCTGCTACAAGTTCCACGACTTCATTCAAAGGTTGCGTTGTGGAATTGTTGTCCAGAAAGATGCGTTGTGAATCGGGAATCGACATTTGACGTGATTACTTCATAGTCAGCAAGGTAACAATGGGCCGGGGATTTTACCCTTTGACGGCTTCTTTTGCCTGCGCTTTCAGCTGGTTGGGAACATGTTCAATCAGCATATCAATAATATCGTCCGGCGTGAGTCCTTTACTATCAGCCTGAAATGTCGTCACAATCCGATGCCGGAGAACGGCATGCGCTACTGATTTGATATCCTCGGTCGAAACATGGAACCGACCTTCCAGAATGGCTCTGGCTTTGGCTCCCAGTACTAAAAACTGACCAGCCCGAGGACCTGCGCCCCAGGATAAATATTCTTTGATAAACTTAGGCGCTGTTGCTTCAACCGGGCGAGTGGCCCGGACGAGATCGCGGGCATATACAAAGACATGCTCAGCAACAGGTACTTTGCGGACAACTTCCTGCAACGCTAAAATCTGGCGCCCGGTGAGAGCTGCTTCCAACTCAGGTTTCTGGTTTCCGGTTGTCTGTTTGAGAATCATTAACTCTTCTGCAGCAGACGGATAGTTGACCACGACATTGAACATGAATCGGTCCAATTGTGCTTCCGGAAGCGGATACGTTCCTTCCTGTTCAATCGGATTTTGTGTTGCCAGTACAAAGAATGGTTCCGGTAAACGATACGTACTGGAACCGACGGTGACATGTCGTTCCTGCATGGCTTCCAGTAAGGCAGCCTGTGTTTTGGGAGGTGTGCGGTTAATTTCGTCCGCCAGGAGTACGTTAGTGAAGAGTGGTCCCTGCATAAATTGAAACGAACGGTGGCCCGTTTCGGGGTCATCCTGCAAAACATCTGTTCCCGTAATATCTGAGGGCATCAGGTCGGGGGTAAACTGAATTCTGCGGAATGAGAGATGCAGGATTTGGGCAATCGTACTGACCAGCAGAGTTTTAGCCAGACCGGGTACACCTACCAGTAGACTATGACCGCGGCTGAATAATGAAATCAGAATTTCATCCACGACTTCGCTCTGGCCAATAATCACTTTACCGATTTCCTCGCGCATGAGGAGATAGGCATTCGAGAGACCACGGATGGCTTGTGCCTCCAGATCTCGTTGTGCTTCATCATCTTCCTGAATCATGAGTTGATCATCATGGTCGCTCATATCCACAACAGCCTTATCAAGAATACTCCAAACTACTATTAATTCACTGTATTGTTTATACTTATCAGTAGAACCGAATGGAAGGGGCCATTGGTTTTGTCGTTAAATGTAGCCCCGATTTCTGATCAATCCTGTTCGTCAGTCAATGTTTAAAAACGCGTCCTTTTTAACCATGGCTGCTCCTGCACTATAATACTCGATCCAAGTGGTTCTGGGGACGCTACGATAAACCTGGATACAGGCTAAGTGTTAATATCAGAATAACTTGCAAAACAGAATGTGAGTGAGAAAGTGGCTCAATTCCCAGTATCATATCTTGTGTTTGACGTCGAAGCGGTCGCTGACGGAGACTTGATTTCCCGGGTTCGCTATCCCGAAGAAGAATTAACTCCCCAGGCAGCGATTGCCAAGTATCAGGGAGAACAATTCGAGTCAACAGGCAGTGATTTCATACCTGCAACCTTTATGTTGCCTGTATCTGTCGCCATTGCCAAGATTACCGCCGATTACCGCCTGCAGGATTTAACAGTCCTTGATGCTCCGAAATTTCGACCGAATATGATTACTAAGAAGTTCTGGCAAGGGTGGACGCACTACGGCCAGCCCACTTTTGTGACTTTTAATGGCAGGGGTTATGATTTGCCGGTCCTGGAATTGGCCGCATACCGATACGGGATTGCCTTACCGGAATGGTTTAATCTTAATGCCCGAAGTTTTGAACAGTCCCGAAATCGTTATAATTCTTCGGCGCATATCGACTTAATGGATCTGTTTTCCAACTTCGGTGCCGGTCGAGTTACCGGAGGCTTGAACTTGCTGGCGAATCTGATTGGAAAACCGGGTAAAACCGGAATTGATGGTTCGAAAGTTCAAGCAATGTATGACGCAGGAAAAGCCGGAGAAATAAACGACTATTGTCGTTGTGATGTACTGGATACTTATTTTGTGTTTCTTAGGTCTCGGGTTCTTACAGGACAACTCAGCATTGATGAGGAACAGGAAATCGTGACCGAAGCCTATCGTTACCTTGAACGGGAATCCGAAGGAAACGCTGCCTACCAGCATTATCTGGAGCACTGGGGTGACTGGGAAGCGCCCCAGGAGTAAGCGCCCGCAAGGCTTACTTTTTGTATCGCACTTGCATATTTGACAACAGAAACTCCGACACCCGATTGTTTCTGGTCTCAGTGATTTTGACAGGCAGAGGCTGATGACTGTTGAATTCGATCTCGACCGTATCCCATTTGCTTCCTGTGAGAGGGTGTGGGGGAAAGTTGGGATTTCGTTTGAGCTTCAATGTGATGCGTCGTGGTGTAGCGGGATCTTTATCGTCCGTCGATAATTCCTTTGTGAACGACTCGATCTCAAACGCTTGAGGGTCAACGTCGATTAACCAAGGGCCTAAAACGTCATTAACTGCCGGAGTTCCTGGGCCAAACAGCTTTGCTTGAGTCTTACTCTCTTTTGTGGCTTCGTAGCGCAGCGCGTGATCGCTGGGTTTGAGCACTGTGATGGGGCCTAGTTTGATCGAGCGAATCCGTTCTGATTCCGCAACCCAGCGTGAGACCAGCTTTTTGATTTCCCTCAATTCACTCTTATTAATATTCTCAGAGCTGGATTGGGAAAACGAGATATTTTTGATTGGACCCATTGTGGAAATGAGAGATTGATGCTTTCCGTCTGGCAGAAACACTGCTTTTGCGACTGTTCGTAGAACTGACTGTGGATGAGATTTTGTTTTCGCTAAGGTTCTCAATTGCATTGCTTTATTAGCCGTCAATTCGATCGAAGCGAATCCTTGTTTTTGTTTTACAGGATCAGACAGAAACGTCAGTGCTTCTGGCAGCATGGATTGAGTATTGATCCGCAGTTCAAAAGGGCGACAGAGATGTCGAGTGAGAACATCCCTGGGTTGGCCTCGCAGGATGAGAGTTGTTTTCGTTTGCTTTACAACTCTCCAATCATAGTCTGAAAGTAACTTTTGCGTATGAACGGGTCGTTGAAATTCTGAGATCAGCGAAAGTTCATGTCCTGAGAAATAAGTTCGATTCCCTTTTTTAAACTCGTCCACTTTTGAATGGGGAGTTACAGAGGGATGAAATTGGGACGCCGCTGACCATTGTTCTATCACTTTTTTGGAATTGGTTCTGATAGGCTTGTAGGGTAGATATTTGCCAGTGCCCTGATCATAGGGCGGCCTTGATTTTGAGATTCTGCGTGGTTGAGACGGGAGCCGGTCATCTGCCCGAAGTTGCTGATTGCCTGTCAGGATTAATAAGATCAGAGTAGAAATGTAAATAGGATGACAACGCATCGCTGGACTCACTATCTAATTAGGGATGCGAATAGAACTTCGCGAGGGAGTGGAAAGCACCGAAAGGCAGGTAACCAGAGAGGCTCGAAATGTAGCAGAAAAGCCAAATTAGCAAAATGGCAAAATTTCGTCTCTCAATCTGGTTGATAAGCTCAGGCAGGCCAGCGGGTTAGAAAAAATTCAGTTTTTTTGATTTGTCGGGTCGGGCTTTGGGGTTAACGAATCCTTTTTTTTCTGAATCGTTTGTACCAACGATTTGAATTCGGGTAGTTTCTGTAGCTCACTCAGGTCAGGATCTTTCTGGATCCATTCGACATCTTCAAATCCGTATTGAGAGGCAACGGTCAGGTGTTGGAGCGCTTTTTCCTGATAAGCTTTTATCCGCTGGTTGACCTCTGTTGTTTTTGTCTGGTCTCGCAGGTTGATCAAACTGCGGCCGTAAACACAGGCAGTGTTATACCGAAACAAACCACTCTGTTCAAATTGTTTCACATATCCTTCTATATAGGAAATAGCTTTGTCTTCCTTATGTTCATAAACCATGCAGATGGCCAAACCTGAAATGGCCTGTGAACTCTTGTTATTCAGATCAAATGCCTTCTGGAAATCTTTCTGTGCTGCCTTCCAGTCTGTCTTCTGTAAATTCGTGTGGCCTCGTCCCGTATAGGCGCTCACATAACGATTATTTTTACGAATGATTTCATCATAGACCTTCAATGCTTCGTCCCAATTTCCGATTTCATTCAAGATTTGTGCTTTGAATAAATATGGTTGTAATTCGTTCGGCTTGATCTGGATGATCGCATCATAAGCTGCGATGGCTTCTGGATATTGTTTGAGTTTTATATGATGTGAAGCAATGATGAGGTAAGGAAAGGTGTCTAAAGGAGAAATTTCTATGGCTTTATTAAATTGTTTCAGAGCTTCGGCCGAGTTCGACTGATTGCTGTAAACAAGTCCTTTTGCTACATAGAGGCGGGGGTTCATATTATCGATTCTGAGAGCCTGGTCTGCATATTTTAATGCTTCCTCAAACTTCTTAAGTGAATTATTAGCATCTACCAACCCGATATATGCGGGGATCAATAATTGATCGATACTGATTGCAGTATGATATTTTTCAATTGCAGCCTGCCATTTTTTTCCACTTTGCAGTCGCAGTCCTGTTTTGTAATAATTTTGTCCCGGCGATTTCTCATAAATTTTTGTTAAAGCGCCGTGTGCGGCATTTTTTTTCTCCGCAAGGTTTCCATCATGACGTGCTTGCATAATGGCCTGTCGTGCTTCGGGCGTGCCTATATTAATCAATGTTGAGTAGATAGTCTGCCAGGTGGAAGGGTCTTTTGTTTTTTGGAGTTTTTCTTGCAATATTAAGAGCGCTTCGTTGGATGATGAGTATCTCAAGCTTGAAATAGTGCCCTTCACGATCGACGGGTTACTGTCTTGTATCGCCTGTCTGGCCAGTTTGTAATAGTGAGGCGATTCCACTTTCCGGAGTGAGGTCAGGATTAATAATTTTTCGGCAGCATTGGCTTTTGGAAAAAATTTCAAGAACTGCTCATCCACAGTCTGGTCCCCAATTAAAGCCAGAGTTTTAATGATGGAAACTCTCAAGCTGGAACTGAGCTTAGAATTTTGCAATTGTTGAAATAAGAGGGGAATGACACGTGGATCTTTAATCCGGTTAATAAAGCTCAGCATCTCTGTGGTAGGAGCCAAGTGTTCCAGATTTGCTAGTACATAATTCATGGCCAGCGTTTCACTCTCGGCGTCTTTGCGTTTTATGAGTTCCCGAAACGCAACTTCTCTTAATTCCGCATGCGGGGATTTCAAAGCATTGGAGAGTACTTCGAGCAGTTTGGGGTGCCCGTTGAGAACCAAAGCCTTAATCGCTGCCTGACGCAGCTCCTGGTTGTCACTGGAAAGAAAGTCGTAAATGGCCGCGCCCCATTGCGAACGCGGACTCTGGGAAATGATACCGATGATGACGATCTGAGATTTGGGAGGATGCTGTTTTAATATTTGTAACAGAAAATTTTGGCCTTTCGTATAACGGGACTCCGCCAGGCTGGCCACAGCCATTTCAAATTGCGATCCGGGTGGCTGACTGGCCACTTTCGCAAGCCGCTCAAATGCGCGTGGATCGCCAAAATAACGAAGTGCATACAAAGCGGCTTCTTGCACGTGCGGGTTCTGATCGGTAGTGAGTTCTAATACCAGGTCCAGTTCTTCATTTGTTAAATGACGACCACCACTGATCAGCGCCGCAACTTTCACGGGTGGAGATCCAATACGGATTTGCTCGGAAACTTTTTCCCTTGAGAGCACGCGCATGGCACTGTCAAGGGCGGCATGGATGGCTGCTTCTTCTGTAAGATGAGTTACTTTTATATGTGAATAGCGGGGTTTAAAATCTTTAAAAGCATTGCCGGAAAGATGAAGCTCTCTGATCAATGTGGGGAATGCAGGAAACCGTGGTTCCACAATCGTATTCGAACCAATTTGTTCAGCGGCGCGGGGTAGCCAGGACTTTACGGCTGATTCAATGAACGAATTCTCAGTGGGAAAGTGAATGACGAACCGTTTGATATTTTGCGTGGTGAGTTGGTCGATTTCTTGCATCAGATTACCGATGTTAATCGAGTTCAACTCTCCCGTGATGGTCAGTTCTGCGAGACATCGACTTGGTCCCATTAATTGAACGGAATGATGTAATTTTCCCAGCTCAAAACGATTGAGGTTCAAGGTTAACTGCTGACCATTGACAGTAGTCTGAAATTCGATTTCCTGAACACGTGGGCCTGCTTGTAGATTTGAGATCACAATCCATAAGCCGCCCTGTTTGCCTGGCGGGACAATGACTTCGTCCTCAAACTTTAAACTGCTCAAGCGCTGGCTGCGTTTTTCTATTAGGACAGTTTGGTAACCAAGATTATTTGGTAATTCGGACAGGGGATGAGCCTTCCCGTCCACTTTGGCTTTGATTTCAGATCGAATCAACTTGAGGTGCTGCGGGCTATGATTGACAAGAATCAAGCGTGTTAAAATGTAGTGAGTACTATTGCGCGTCCGATAGCTGGTGGGCGCACCTTTGAGAGAGTTTTCGACAACCAGATGTGCTGTTGTCTTTTGTGTTACGACAGGTTGATGCGCGGGTTGTTGTTTTAATGTCTTCAACCGGTTTTCAATATTGAGTAACTGTAGCCGGGTTCGTGCATTGGAATCTTTCTCACCAGAAATTGCGTCTTTGACATTTTTGGTCTGAGCAGGTTGTGACTGAGCGGATACAGAAGCCGATAACAGCATGAGTGCAGCAATCAATGGTACTATCATCAAGATAGAATAATTTTTACATTGCATCCTGTTTGATCCTCTTTTCATCATACAATCACTTTACCGGCCCGAATTTCAATCCAGGTTTTTATCTCTGATCCCGGCGGCAAAACCCGCAGTCCCGTTTCGGCATCGGCGCTCATTAGATTGATGGCATTCGTCACACAAGTATAAGGTTCCAGACAGACACAGTTTCGTTGGGCAGGTGTGAAGACCACCAATTCTGAAAAGAGGGAGTCATAATCCTGCGACACTAACAGCCCTGCTTGTTGATCCATGATCAGGCATTCGTATTGTTCGGTGCCCTCGGGCATGCCACTCAGAACGTCATCCACGTTTAATTGATCGAGCCAGGCGCCCTCGCGAAGATCATGTGCCTGGGGAATGGATTTTTTGACGCCGATTGGCAAGCATTGATCCAGAATCCATTCTTCGGTAGCCGGTGATTCAATCAGACAGTTTTTGAGACTTCCCTTTTCTGACAAGGGGACCTTAAAATAAGGATGTGTTCCCAACCCCCAGGGAACTGATGTGGAACCCGGATTACCAATGCGAAAGTCGGCTCTCAGTGTTGCGCCTTTGACCTCATATTTCACTTCAATAAAAATATCACCAGGCCAGTAATTCAAACGGTGTTTTCCATCAATACTCAGTTGAAACTGGGCAATCGCATAGGTTTCTTCCTGTGCAATCACACGCCAGGGCAGGTCCAGACAAAATCCATGAATGGCATTGCCAGTCTGATCATGGTACGTCTTGTCTGCGGGAAGATCATAACTGACGCCTTCCCATTTATAATGTGCATCCGCGATACGATTCGGGAAGGGAAATAAAATTGGAATCCCGCTACTGCTGGGACGTTGATCGCCGTGCTGAAATTCGGGATGGGAATCGATCACATCAATACATTGCCCGTCTATCATCGCGCGAAATTGATAACAGTTAAAGCCCAGTTCCGGCAAGATGCGCGCGGATGAACCTGATGCCGGGTCTGTAATTATAATGGGCGTCATGCAAAGGGGTACTTTTTCGATAGATTTAAACAGTAGGACGTAGATTGTTGGGCAAATGTTGTCTTGTCAGTTCCACTCAGGGTGAGCCGTCTCTTGTGGCAAAAAACGTCTTTCGGCCATAGACCTCTCCAGCAGAACATTCCAAATATCATAGGGATCAATTTTAAAGATGTCTTCCGTTGTCGCACTTGTAGAAAGCCAGTCCATTCGAGAAACTTCAGATTCCAGTTGCAGAGGCGCCCAGCCCGCACATCCAAAAAAGATCCGAAAATCCAAATCTGGATCGCCTTCCGAAATCCTCCAGATTACCTGCTCAAATACTTCCGGACTGCTGCCCATAAATAAATTGGGAACGATAGGCTCCTCTCTCTTTTCCAGGTCGGATGCATTATGCAGAGCAAACATGCCATTCGGCTCGACAGGCCCTCCTGTAAACACCATGTCTTCCAGCTTGGGGAGATCAAAATATTTCGAAAGCGCATTCGTTATTGAGAGAGAAGAGGGGCGGTTGACTATTAATCCGGTGGCACCTTGCTGATTGTGTTCCACAATCAGCACAACGGACCGATAAAAATTGAGATCATTTAATTTTCGGGAGGCAATTAAAAATTGTCCCTTTAAAGATTTCAGCATAAATCGCTTTTACTCTCTTTTCATTCCAGGAAATCAAACTCAAATTAAGTTCTATGATGACATGAACTGCACAAAACTTATTATATCTGGTGAAAACACGAAAATACAGAGTTAGAATCGACTGTTAGAATCACTCTTCTCTTATCCCCTAATTTTGGGGAAGATAGGGGACGGGACTCTTGGGTTCCCGTGACATTCTGTGGATGATAAATTTTTGAAAAATACTATTTCATATTGAACGCATGTAGGCTATTCTAACAATTACAGATCGTTGCCGCATTATGGGAAACGCTATGCTCCCTGACATTTTTTCGCATGGTTTGATCACAATGAAGAGAACAATAACACAATTTGCCATTTTGTGTCTGATTTTCGGCTCAGCTTTTTTCACTCTACCTCTGCTTGCAGAAGAAAGCTATGAGCGTTTCACAGTGCGCACCTGGACGTATCGTGATGGCACGCAGGCGACCGGAAAAATGATCACCGTAACGGGTCCTACCGCCACACTCAAGCTGGAAGGAAAAGGCAACGTTCGTGTTCCACTTGAGAAATTGAGTGTGAAAGATCTGAATTGGATTTATGAATATCACAAGCGAAAGAATAAGCTGAGTTTCCTGCCGCCAAAGTATCGTAAGCCACAGAAAGACTTCTCGGAATCAAAGACAGAGCCCGCGAAAGCGAAACCGACGAAAGCGGAACCAGAAAATAATCCACCCGAAAAAAAGATGACGGTTGCAGAACCCAAGATAAAAGAATCTTATCAGCCGTTTACCGTTCGTGAATGGATTCTCAAGGATGGCACAAAGTACGATGCCAAGTTTCTGAGCATTAACAATGTTCTAAAGAAAGTGATACTGAAAAGAGAGCCCGGACAGATTCAGCAGGTTCCCCTCGATCAATTTAGTGAGAAAGACTTGAACTGGTTAGCGGAATATCATCGCAGAAATAAGATGCTCGCTCTCCTGCCTGCAGAGTATCGAGATCGTGTGGCAAAAGACCAGCCTGCTGTAGAGACACCCGGTAAACCCTCTCCCGATATGAAAACTCCAAGCCTTCCCGGAGGAATTGCAGAGCGTCAGGCAGAACTGAAAGCAAAATCAAAAGCGATGTCCGCAGATGCCAAGGCAAAGGCTGCAGCAGAAGATGATTCAGATGTGATCAAAGCGAATACGGAAATCGACCCGGTTCTTGTTGCCGCTTTAAGAGATTACCGGGTCTGGTCAGATAAAAAAGGACAGAAGTCAGAAGCGATCTTTACGGGGATCCAAGGCCGCGAAGTCATGTTTGCAACGCGGACTGCAGGTTTCGTACGCGTGCCGATTGGCACGTTGATCGAGGAAGACCTGCAACTGCTTCGGGATGCTTTGAAGATGCACGGACGGTTGGCCGAAATCCCGCTCGTCTATCGCGAACCCCTCGACCCGAAACTTCCTCCCCGTAAACTCAAACTGTTAATCAAGGTGAATAATCACCGCAAGTGGACCGACCTCTCCGGTAATTCAGTCGGCGCATCTTATGTGAAAATGGAAGACGGCAAGGTGACTCTTTTGATCACCAAAATCGGCGCGACACAGGAGTTTCCTTATCTGAACTTCACAGCAGAAGACTAGGAATATGTCCAGGAACGGCTGAAAAAAGAAATTCCCGGCAACTTCTTTCCTGCCGGAGCAGAGGTCACGCTCACTCCGGAAGAAAGAGAGAAGGAGTTTCAGGTCTGGACAGACCGTAGTCAGCGCCAGATCAAAGGGAAATTTGTCCGGTTAGCTTATGGAAAATCCGTTGCCGTGATTAATACCGGTACGAAAGAAGAACTATTCATCACGGAATTTTTTAGTGACCGGGATTTAAGCCAATTGAAACCGCAAAAGAAGAAACAGACCAACGAATTGGCCATGAATAACAACAATAATTCCAATGTGGGAGGTCTACCCGGTGGAATGAATAGAGGTATAGCCGGCAGAGGACCTTTCTCCAATACCAATCCCAATAATCGCGAACCAGGGATGACCCCGAGTTCTAATATGCAAGCATTTCCCGGCATGCAACAGCAACGCTGGGAGATGACGTGTCCTCTATGCAAGAAAAAACACAAAAGCGACTTTGCCATTTTTCAGAATTGCCCTCATTGCGGCCTGAAAAGTACGGACTCCCTCTATACTTGCAGGAACTGTAACCGAACTTTCAAGTCTGATTTTCAAGGTCTGGAAGCACCATGCCCTCACTGCAATAAAAACAGACCAAACAATCAGGTTGCTTCCGGGAATACATCTCCCTATGCGTCTGGTGGTTCTGGGAATAATACCAATGGATCCGGTTCATCAGTACGTTCCGGCACTTCTGCTTATCGTTCAGGGAGAGCCATCGGCAAAATTTGTGCTTGGGTTTTAATGTTTATTGGATTCATTTTCGGCGTGAGTAAGATACGAGGTTAATTCGCAGGCGAATCATTGCTCAATCTTATTGCGTTGTGTTGCGCAAAATCTCCCTTTGATCATTTGCCCGCAGAACTCAACTTTAAGGCTCTTGGTTCAGCACCGGCAGTACTTTCGAAGTCTGCATCTGTTGCGCTTCTTCGGGAGCCACATAATCGCTGTGGCAGGATGCTTTATCCTGCTCGCCGGTCATTTCCTGCTTGACCTTCGAAGCCAGTTTGTGGATTTGATCCGGGCTGAGTACGCCTCGCTTCTCCAGAATTTCCTGTTGTTCTGCCGTGAGTGGTAACGTTTTTTTGGCTTTGTCCCAGGCGTAATCTTCTGATTTACCCGACATGAATTCCTGAATCTCTTTCGAGATACGCACACTGCACCAGTCATGTCCACACATGGCACAAAAGTCGGTATCGACGTCCAGATCTTCGTCATGCAATGCACGCGCGGTATCGGGATCGAAACTTAACTCGAAGTGTTTTTCCCAGTTGAGTGCAGCGCGGGCTTCGGTTAAATCATCATCTCGATCACGGGTTCCTGGAATGCCAAGCGCCACATCTGCTGCGTGGGCGGCAATCTTGTAAGCAATACAGCCTTGTTTCACGTCATCTTTTTTGGGCAAGCCCAGGTGCTCTTTTGGAGTCACATAGCAGAGCATGCTGGCACCATGATAACCGGCTGCGGTTGCGCCGATACAGCTTGTGATATGGTCGTAGCCGGGGAAAATATCAGTCACAAGTGGTCCCAGGACATAGAAGGGGGCACCGTGGCACAGGGTTCGCTGGAGTTTCATATTGAATTCGATCTGGTCGAACGAAATATGCCCCGGACCTTCAACCATGACCTGTACTCCTTTTTTCCAGGCACGTTCGGTCAATTCACCCAGCACACACAATTCTGCCAGTTGGGCACGGTCAGTTCCATCAGCCAACCCACCGGGACGCAAGCCATCACCGATCGAAAAACTAACGTCGTATTCCCGCATAATGTCGCAGATGTCATCCCAGAGTTCATACATTGGATTTTGACGCTGGTTATGCAGCATCCATTTTGCCAGCAGCGAACCGCCGCGACTAACGATTCCAATTAATCGTTTTGCCACTAATGATAAATGCTCATGCAAGACACCCGCATGAATGGTAAAATAGTCCACGCCCTGTTTTGCCTGATGATCCAGCATCTGCAAAATGCTGGCATGATCCAGGTCTTCCAGTCGACGGGCAATGATCATTGAATAGATGGGTACCGTACCGATGGGAACTGTGCTGTTTTGAATAATCGCCTGCCGACAGCCATCAATGTCTCCGCCTGTGGAAAGGTCCATGACCGTATCGGCGCCCCAGCGTTGGGCCCAGGTTAGTTTTTCAATTTCTTCATCCGTTCCTGAAGAGACCGGCGAAGCCCCCATGTTGGCGTTGACTTTTGTTTTCGAAGCGCGACCAATTGCCATCGGGTCCAGCTTGTAACCGAGGTGGACTTTGTTAGCAGGAATAATCATACGACCAGCTGCGACTTCGTCTCGGATCTGTTCAGCGGTCAGATGGAGTTCCCGCTCTGCGACACGTTCCATTTCCGGAGTGACTGTTCCACAGCGTGCAAATTCCAATTGTGTGACGGGCAGGAAATCAGCCGGTGGTATCCAGGCGTCTGCCGTTTCGTAATTTTCTTCAAAGCCGGCTTTTTGTTCCCAGGCTTCCGGCATGAAATCCCAGGCAGTTTTGTCGGAAACTTCAGGCATGCCCGGAGTATTGGGAGAAGAATACGTCAAAGCACCTTTGACTCCGGGAGCAATCTGAGCAGGATTTGCAAAACTCCCCGGATTCGTCTGCTGAGGACGAGTTGAGGGATTTCCACCGATGGGTGGCAGCGAGTACATAAAGTCATATGAAGAGGAGGGGTCAGTCATTCGAAAAGCATCCTTACTATAACTATCTGATGCGGTGGATCATTAATATTCGTCTAACGCGTCGTTGGAGAATCCCAACGCAGGAGATCTTGTCCATACTATTGTAGAAGTACGACCTCCGATGGGAAATTTTCGTATATTGTTGTCTATATAGTAGTGACCTTGTTGCTTTTTTCAAACTGACTAGATGCATTCTCTTTGTGGTTTCCCATTGAATCACGATTGGTTATGATCTGCACACCTTAGAAATTGTTAATCTGAACATTCTCTAACACTCAAAAAGATCGAAATTACAAGATTTGAATTCATCTGCTTAAGGTAAGATATGCAATATGATGTATATGGCGTTGGAAACGCTCTGGTCGATATTCAGGCTCAAGTCTCTGATGCCACTCTGGAAAAACTGGGATATGCCAAAGGCATTATGACTCTGGTTGATGAGGAAGCCCAGCAAAAAGTGCTGGGAGAACTCGACGGTGCCCCGATCTCCCAATCGGCAGGCGGTTCTGCCGCCAATACCATATTGGGAGTCGCTGATTTTGGGGGAAAAGCAGCGTATGCGGGCAAAGTTGCCAACGATATGTTAGGTGAATTTGACCTGGCTGACATGCGAAAGCTGGGTGTGACGATCGATGTTCCCCCTTCCTCAAATGGGCAGACAGGGACCTGCGTGGTCCTGATTACGGATGACGCACAGCGGACCATGCTGACGAATCTTGGTGTATCGGCGACATTAAGTCCGGATGACTTAAGTGAAGAACATATCAAACAATCAAAATGTGTCTATGTCGAAGGTTATCTGTTTACCGGGGAAACACAGAAAAAGGCCGCCTACCATGCGATCGAATTGGCTAAAAAACACAATGTGAAAGTGGCATTTACTGTCTCCGACCCGTTTCTGATCAATTTGTTTCGCGATGAATTTCAGCAATTGATCGAAGGCCCCGTCGATCTGCTGTTCTGCAACCTGGAAGAGGCCCGCAGCCTGACCGGAAAACACGACGCAGTAGAATGTGCCAATATCATTCACAAACATGTTCCGAATCTGGCTCTGACTTTGGGGCCCGATGGTTCAATTCTGATGCATGAAGGACGCGTGATTCCCATTGAAGGTGTTGAGACGGATGCCATCGATACGACAGGTGCAGGAGACATGTACGCTGCCGGGATTCTTTATGGAATTACCAACGACTTGACCTGGCATCAGGCTGGCCACCTGGCATCCCATGCGGCTGCCCGGATTGTTTCTCAATTGGGTGCGCGACTGAAAGACCCCTTCACTGCAGATGACATACAGGAACTGCTCAGTTGATATGAAACACAGCAAGTACCCTCTCTTCGTGCGACGCGATCTGGACGGTTTTTTCGCGTTAATGATCGATAACCTCGTTCAGCTTCTGTTAATCGTTGCCTTGTGTGGCCTGTGTGGGATCTCTGCTGATTCAGAATTATTACTGCGATACATTCTTCCGGGAGCCGCCCTCAGTATTCTGTTTGGGAATCTCTTTTACTCCTGGCAGGCACATCAACTGGCGAAAAGAGAAAATCGGAGCGATGTTTGTGCGCTGCCTTATGGCATCAATACACCCTCGCTGCTGGTTTACATTTTTTTCGTGATGATTCCCGTCTATCAACGAACCAATAGTGCCGAAGCGGCCTGGCAAATGGGATTGCTTGCCTGTTTCGGTAGCGGTGTGATTGAATTTCTCGGCGCGTTTGTCGCAGATCGAGTTCGCAAACTGACTCCCCGTGCCGCGCTGCTCTCAACGCTTGCCGGCATCGCCATTGGGTTCATTTCCATGACGTTTGCTTTAAAGATCTATCAGCGACCACTGATTGCGATGCTGCCTGCAGCCGTGGTATTACTGACTTTGTTTTCTCGAACCAAACTTCCTTTTCGCATGCCGGGTGGATTGCTGGCCATCATAGTGGGAACCATCTGTGCGTGGCTCCTGCCCGAATTGATTCCGCAATTGATGCAGGGCTCTGCCATGAATACAGATGCCATTAAAACAGCCTGGGATCAGGCAGGCTGGTATCCGCCTCAATTCGCGGGTTCTGCGCTGTGGGAATTGCTCAAAGACCCCGGTGAATGGGTGGGCTATATGTCCGTCATATTTCCGATGGGCTTGTTCAACGTCATCGGCAGTATGCAGAACATTGAATCCGCGGAAGCAGCTGGAGACAGTTACCCAGCAAAACCGGCCATGCTTGCGAATGGCGTGGGAACGATTGTCGCATCGCTGCTCGGCAGTTGTTTCCCCACAACGATTTATATTGGACATCCCGGTTGGAAAGAAATGGGATCACGGGCCGGCTATTCGATAATGAATGGAGTCTTTATTCTTTTGATCTGTTTAACGGGAACGACAGGAGTCATCAGCAAGATCATCCCGCTCGAAGCCGGAATCGCCATTGTACTCTGGATCGGCATGGTCATCACAGCTCAGGCGTTCCAGGCATCTCCCAATCGTCATGCCCCCGCGGTTGCGCTGGGATTGTTTCCTGCAATTGCTGCCTGGGGGGCCACTATCATGCAGGGCACTTTGCTCGCCGGTGGTGGTAAATCATTGCAGGAGATTCTGTCAACGAATCTGTTTACGGAAGTCAATGGATTTCTGGTGCACGGTCTGGTGGTGATGGAACGGGGTTTCATTTTTACCTGCATGATCCTGGCTGCAATCTGTGCCTGCCTGATTGATGGCAAATACCGTTCTGCCGCGATCTGGTCTGTGATTGCATCGCTGTTTGCGTTTGTCGGGTTGACCAATGCGTACGAAATCATCGGCAACGACATTCATTTTCGTCTGGCATTCACTGCAGATAATGTTGATGGCTTTACCTTCCATGCGACAGGTATTGGTATAGGCTATCTGCTGTTCGCTGCCACCTTTCTGATTCTTGGTGGCTTCAAAGACGAACCGGCTTCCCCCGAAACTGAAGAAGCCGGTCCTCAACTGTAAACTGAACACACCTCATCAAATTCTCACATCAAGCATCAGGGCTCCTTGAGCCTCGCCAACCGATCAGTATCAGTTTTCTGGCTGTCTATTCATTTTTTCGGCTGTTTTCGACACGGTTGCAATAAAAAGGGTGTCAGGCGTATATCATTTTGTTTTTAGTTTTCTTGCATTTGTACCTGTAGTTATAATTAATGCTTGTTTTTAATAAAGCGGAAGAACAGCTTCGGCAAGTGATCAAGCTGGCTCCGGATCTTATAGAAGCCCGTGTCAAAATAGGCCAGCTTATCAGTCAGCAAAACGATCCGCGGGCAATGCAAGTCTGGTTGGATCAATTACCTGAAAAAGCAAATCAGCATCCCATGATCTGGAACATTCGAGGAAACTGGTATCAACAACAGGGAGATGTGAACGCAGCCATTCGATGTTTTTGGGAGGCAATCAGACGTGATGGAACCAATTCACATGCCTGCTATCAACTCGGACAACTTTTATTGAAAAAGGGCGAAATTGAAAAAGCCAATCAATTTCTTAACCATACAAAAAAACTTCAGTCTTATGAAAGTGAAGTAAAGATTGCTTATTCCGATCAAGATTTGGAAGCAGCACAGAAAGTGGTTCAGCTTGGGAAAGAACTTGGTTTGATTTGGGAATCGTTTGGCTGGAGCAGGGCAGCAATGATGCTTGCACCACAAACACTTTGGGCGCAAAATTCGCTTAAGGAATTTGGTCCTGAATTGTCAACACTTCCGCTCAAGCGGATGATTGATTCAAAAAACCCAGCTTTTGATTTTTCGGAGTATCCTCTTCCGAATCAACTCTCAAATTCCTTGCCTGCCAAAAACCCTGCCGCACTCACACACCACTCCGCAGTCACTTTTCAGGAAGTCGCAGCGGAGGCGGGGCTGAACTTTGAATATTTCAATAGCGCAAAGCAACCAAACTTAAAACCCAAAATGTATGAATTCACTGGAGGGGGAGTTGCCGTTCTTGATTTGAATAATGATGACTGGCCTGATCTCTATTTGACACAAGGATGTTCCTGGCCTCCCAATGAAAGTAACATGCAATATCTCGACTCGCTGTTTTTAAATCAGGGAGATGGCTCTTTTCGGAATGTGACCAGCCACACCGGAATTCGGGAAAACCGATTTAGTCAAGGAGTCACCATAGGCGACCTGAATAATGATGGTTTTGATGATATTTATGTGGGCAATATCTGCGAAAATCGACTCTATATCAATAATGGGGATGGAACATTTTCAGAGATAAATCAGGCTGCTGGCGACATTGCAGACTGGACAACAAGCTGTCTAATGGCGGACTTAAATAACGATTCGTTTCCGGAAATTTATGCTGTGAATTATCTCGCAGGTCAAGATGTTTTCGACCGTGTTTGTAGATCGAATGACGGTACATTTCGCTCCTGTATTCCGCAAAATTTTCCCGCTGCACAGGATCGTCTTTTTTTGAATCACGCAAACAGCAATTTTAAAGACATTACTTCTGACTCAGGAATTAAGATCCCGGATGGCAAAGGACTGGGAATCGTCGCCGCCAATTTCGGGGACCAGAAAAAAATGAATTTATTCATTGCCAATGACGCAATACCTAATTTTTATTTTGTCAACCAGTCAACAAACCACAAAAGGAGCCTTCAATTTGAAGAACAGGCCCTTTTGGCAGGCCTGGCGCTCAATTCTGATGGTCGGACGGAAGCCTGTATGGGAATCGCCGTCGGTGATGGAAATGACGATGGATTATTAGACCTGTTTGTGACAAATTATTTTCGAGAGTCCAATACATTTTACAGTCAAATCAACGCAGATAATTTTCTGGATGTCACTCGTAAAAACTCACTTTATAACTCAAGTCTTTCTGTGTTGGGTTTTGGAACTCAATTTATTGACGCGAATTTAAACGGTCACCTGGACTTGATCGCTGCGAACGGACACGTGGAAGATTTGAGTAAAACAGGTACTCCTTTTAAAATGAAAACACAATTTTTCCTTAATTCAGGCGCTGGAAAGTATCGAGAAATTCCTGGGAATGAGTTGGGGACCTTCTTTGAAGAGAAGCGACTTGGTCGTGGACTTGCTCGCCTGGACTGGAATCGAGATGGTTTACCAGAAGCAGTGATCACTCAGTTACAAGCCCCAGTCGCCTTAATACAAAACACAACTACGGATCATGGAAACCGTCTCGTGTTCCACTTAACGGGAACCATATCCAGTCGGGATGCCATCGGGACCACGGTGCGTTTGCAAGTGAATGGTAAGACCATAATCAGACAGATGACTGCCGGAGATGGGTATATGGCCAGCAATCAACGCATCCTTGTTTTCGGATTAGGTGATCATACGGAAGCACATAATATCTCCGTCGAATGGCCTTCAGGTAAAAAACAATTCTTCAAAAAATTGGCGGCAAATCAAGAGGTGATGCTTATCGAGGATCAGCCTGAGCCTGTCGTGCTAAGGATGTTTCCTTAACAAGAAAATCTGTTTGTGCTTTAGATAGTAGATGTAGATTACGTTTCTCATGACAAACTGATGGTCCCATTTTATTGTCGCGCCACGCATCTTGATTTCCCGGCATAGCAGTTCTAATTCCGGCCAGGACTAGATAAGAAAAATGCGAGCCTTTAACCAGGTTTACTGTAGCGTCTCCAAGGGCATTTGAAACGAGAATATTAGAATGAAAGGCGCTATGCTTAAATGGGAGACTCTCTAGTCACAAGGCACGGTAATGATATAATATTTATTGCTATGGGCGCAATATATCATCTTATTAATAGATATTGCTGATGTGAAAACCATACGATTGGAGATGTTTAGTCTTTAGGTTACGGGGTTGGACAGTTGGAGTCAGAAATAGAAATGATGTGAATTTATTGATGGTCTAGTTGACTTAGGGGGCTCAATGCGCCACGTCAGTCGAATGAGTTTGAATTCTTTTGTCATAGGTTTTGTGTTGTTTTGTTCGATCAAAGCTGTCGTAGCTGAAGAAGCGACAGTCAAGCGGACTGCCTGGCAGTACAAAGACAACAAGATTGGCACCATCACGATCAAACACGTGAGAGAGAAGAAATGGATTGCGGATCGGCCTGATAAACGCCAAATGATTTATGAGCTGGTCGACCAAACAGATCAATACGTTGAACTCCAGAACGTAAAGAGTAAATTGCGGATGCGGTTTTATGCGGATCGTTCGGAGTGGTATCAAGTAAAGAGTCAGAAGTGGGTTGGCTATTTTAAAGGGAAGTGGATCAAAACAGATAGCACACCTCAGCCGGAAAAGGTCGTGAGGCAGCCGCGTGAAGACGGTTATCATATTCAATTGGCCTATTTTGTTCCCGAAGACCAAAAACCATCACCCAATTATCGACAGAAGATCCAGGTGTTAATGTCTTTCGTTTCGGACTTATATTTGCAAGATCTGAAGCAGAAGCGATATAAAACGAATGGTTTGACCTATGTGCTTGCTGCAGATGGTCAGGTCTCCGTACAACTGATCCGTGGAATCAGGCCAGCATCCTTTTACAACAACGCGCCCGCCTTCGATGCCAATGAACAGTGGAAGAGGCTTGTACCTGAAATTCGAGATGAGATCCCCGGCCATTCCAGTCAGGTCATCCTCGTATTCTCAGAAACCTATGATTACGGCCCTGCTGATAAATTATGGAATGGCGTTATGGCTCGTGGAGCCTACTATTCAGCCGAACGAGGCATGGGGATTTATAGCGCACATATCCTGCGAGACGAATTTTGCGCATTAACAATTGAAAAACAGAGGCGTCTCTTTTTCGACAAAACACCCATTCCAGGACGCAAGGCATTGGGGCATCGAATGAATACGCCGCGTTGTGAATTCGTCGAAGATGGATTCGGAGCGGTCGCTCATGAATTAGGACATGCTTTAGGATTACCGCATGACTTGCGGGATGATCGACGGAACATCATGGCGAATGGATTCCGAAATTTGAAGCAGAATCTGCAGGGCTCGGCTGCAAAGGTCGGATTTTCCAATGACAATGCTCGGCTGCTCATGGCATCGCGCTATCTGGGACTCGATTTAGATAACACTGATAACGATCCTGCTGAGGTTGAGTTCAAGCTGACTCACAGTCTCAAACAGGGAGCCAGTATCTCGGTTAAAGCAAAAGATGAGACTGGTTTGCGAGCCGTTGTATTCATAGATAAGAAAAAAGGATCGGTCATTGGCGGTAGAGCACTCAAAGGAAAGGCTCAGCAGATACAGTATAAGCTACCGCTTGTCGTGAAATCAGGTGAAGTAGAGGTCACGGTGATTGTCGCGGACGCAGGTGGCAATCAGACACGAAAGACACAGAAGGTCAAGGTGGGTAAATCAGCATTACCATGACCACCAGAATGCGTGATTTTCATGTCGTGACTGACTTAATCAGGCTTTAGAAGTTCCTCAAAAAACTACCACTATTTTACAGGCGCTTCGTAAATTCTTACATTCCGAAACTGGCTCTCTGCGCGGGCGATCACATCTTCGTCGGCGATAAAAACCAGATAGCGTTGTTTGCCTGCCAGATATCGGCCTACACGAATCCGAAAACGCTTCCAGTCGGTGCCCGTATAAGTGTTGAATTGCTGTCCTATTCCGGGACGAACTTCGTAGCCGTAAATCTGAAAAACATGATTCTGTTTGTCATGGGTTTTATCTGTGTCGAAACCAAACCCATGAATTTGACCTTCATGAGAGCAGCGGAAATCAAATTCGATCACGGTGTTGGGGGTCACTTCTTTGTTGATCTCCAGGGTCTTCCAGGCATTTCCCCACAGACGAATGCCTTTGCCTTGCTCAATTAACTGGTGATCTGTGGGCAGTTCATACTGACCATCCTGAAAACCATAAGGCTCGATGGAGTAAGACGCGAAGTTGATTGCCGGGATATCACCGGGAGGATCAGCAACAGAAAACCGATTACGCGATGGGAATTGAATTCGATCTGCCAGTTGACGGCTGATTTCCTGCCCACTCTGATCAAAGAGAATCGCCTGGCCGGCTTCCACAATGACTGCGTCAGCAGTTTGTGATTGTTGGTCTGTTTGGATTTCTTTTACCGGCTGCGATTGTGAATGGGAAACCGTTACATGGCCTTCGAAGACATGCACTTCAGTCTGGTTGTCCGGAGTCACAGACAGGCCAAAGTTTGCCGATTGGGAAATAATCGTCAGGTTGTCCGTTGTTAAAGTGAAATCATGAACCCGCGAAGTTCCCATCGTCACCAGGCGACCCGATTTTAAATAGGCACGATTATTCGCATTCAGCCCCAGTTCTGCAGGACCTTGCAAGGCAATCGTTGTCCCTCCCAGAAAATCAATCAGGACTTGCCCCGATTTTAATTTCAACCAACCCGGGACGAGAGGCTTGCTGACATCCTGCGTCCACTCTGTCTTTTCCCAGATGGCGTGATGTTCTTCGATAATCATGGCGGCAGGGACTCCATCGCTGGAATCAAGTCGCGCGAGGGCCAAAGTGGAGTTGCTTTCCATAAGTAAAAGGCCCGCCAGACAGAGACAGACCGCAATGGTTGCCGCCAGAGCATAACGCATAAAGGCTAATTGCTTTCGCGCCGAGATGACACCGGAATCGATGGTTGTGGAGACTCCCTGATACTCGCTTGTCAGGCTCAACAGATCAGGCAGAGTTTCGGTTTGTCCCTGTTCCCATTGCAGCAGAGAATCAGTATTCATCATTTGCAGATACAGATCGCGGGTTGTCTCGTCCGATTCCAGGCGTACCAGAAATTCCTGAGTTTCCGCTTCAGTAAGTGTACCGTCGATAAAGGCAGAGATGAGCTCTTGTAAATCGTTCTGATTTTCTTGGGGGGGACGATTACGATTCATGATAAATTATTCTCCTTGCTCGCTGGCAAGTGTTTTTTGAATGCACTCTTGTAAAAGTTGTCGAATACGATAAAGCATCTGAGAAACAGCACCCACAGTGCGACCTTGTTCTTTCGCAATGGTCTGGACCGACCCGCCAGGTGCATAACGTTGTTGAATCAAGCGGCGGCTTTGTTCCGGAAGCTTGGAAAGACAACACGAGAGTACCCGTTGGAGATCATGAGAACCTGCGAGTTTTTCTTCATTTTGTTGAGCCAGCATGGAAACCAGTTCGACATTAAATACCAGGGAATCCCGTTTGTTATCGCGATAAAAGGCCAGGACTTGAAAGTAGGCCACCTTGCATGCCCAGGCCACGAAATTACTTCCCGCTTCAAATTCCTCGGAACGCCGCCAGAGCACCATATTCGTTTCTTGAAGAACATCTTGCACTGCTTGAGAGTCTGGCAACAATGACCGAATATACGCGTAAAGCATGCTCTGATGTGCGGTGAGAAGTTGAACAAATTTTTCTGTCTCTTCAGGATTCAATTTGGATACGATCCTCAGTTTCAGTGCCTTCGATAATACGGCAGTGTTGAAATAACCTGCATTTATATACCAGAAGATATGCAATCTCACAAAAAATTCACAAATTAGTCGATCCTGATTTATTTTGGAGTGAGATCATCTCACACTTGGGTATCTTTTAATTGATTACAACTTACAATAAATATGACGTCCTTGTGTACAGTAGCATTTGCGTGATTGGGAATACCTCATTTTCGCAAACCTCGCCTGCCGTGATATCTCTTCCAAGAACCTGATTATCTGGAATTGTCTGCTATGAAATTTTTGGCATTCGTCAAGAGTCTTGTCACACTCCTGGCTTTTTTGCTCGCCTTGACTCTGTTCCCGAGCATTTCACTTACGAACAAACCAAAAGAAGCAAAGAAGACACCCGCTACTTATCTTGAACTGATTCTTTCAGATCAACCAGTGCTCTACTGGAACTTTCAACAACGATCCAAAGCTGGCTATCCCGCTGTCCGATTCAATCAGCAGAAAAAAAGCGTGAAATCGGAACCGGTGATGGCTCTGGAAAGTGGCAAGCTGGCAGCAACAACATCGGGCCCCAGACCATCTGAATTTCCTCTGTTCAAACCAGACAATCAAGCTGCAGAATTCAAAGCGGGAGCCGGCTTCCTCCGTGTTGTTGATCCAGGTGAGAAGAGTGTTCTCGATTTTACCGCCGGCGATTCGATCACCCTTGAGGCGTGGGTCAATCCGAACTCCACACAAGCCGGCAAATACCGCTATATCATCGGTAAAGGTCGTACGAATCGAAAAGGCGTTTCTCGCGATAATCAAAATTACAGCCTGAGACTCTCCGGGACTGAAATCAGTTTTCTGTTTCGAAGTCAACCAGAAAAGAAAGAGCTCAAACCACTCTATCATCGCTGGACCTCCACAGGTGCTGGCATTATGTCACATCGTTGGCAACATGTCGCACTGACCTATACGTTCGGAAAAAAGAAAAGCTTTAAAGTATACGTGAATGGTCGAGCAGTTTCCGGAAAATGGGATCTAGGTGGCGATACGACAAAAGCCCCGATTGTCGATAATGACGAAGTCTGGATCGGCTCTTCCATGGGCGGTGCAGCAAACAGTTCCTTCGATGGCCGAATGGATGAAGTCGCCATCTATCGCACCGCGCTCTCGGCAAAGCAAATTGCCACCCATTTTAAGTATGTCGCACCCAAGCCCCACATCGATTGGACCACGATTCCCTCAGATCGCGTTCAGGTTGACATCTTCGAAGGAATTCCAAACCGAAGATCCTGGAGCTTTCCACCGCCTCGTCATGCGGAAACATTCACACAGCCTCATTTTGCTCTGATTGAAATCCCCAATCGATATTCCGCGCGGGCTGTCAAAGTGGATCGCCCCGATCCGTTTCTGGTACGAGCCATGTCGCGTATTACGATTCCCAAAGGAAAAAAACGAATTCTGGTTCGTGCCCGCAATGCGTCGCGGCTTTATATCGATGAAAAATTAGTCGTAGAAACCGGGTTCCACAATATCTCCAGCAGCGCGCACGGTTATGTGTTCGACGTCGATCGCAGTCTTTCGCCAAATATTCGCCCTCTTCATCGAGGTGACCAGGAAAAGGTGATTGAATACAATAGTGATGGCAAACCACATCGCTTCCGCTTCGAAATGATTGTCGGTGGCTTTAAACATCGGCCCGATCTGGGTGAAACAGCCGTCCTGATCGGTGATCCGGGAAAAGACTTTCAGTTACTCACAACGACGAATGACGTGGTCATGTTGACTGACGAGAGTTGGGTCCCCTTCGAAGCCAGATACCGTTACGGTCTCATCGCTGTCAACGCACAGCGACGTCAGGTTGCAGCCAAGGAAGAAAACAAATACTGGGAGTGGCGCCATCAACTTGCTAAACAGGAAATTCTCAAACAGCCCCAGG
>Ga0055584_100001075_pt1 | contig 26642 bp, 34 predicted proteins | sample OSDHelmetaG_FD_58716 | JGI IMG/M metagenome (GOLD analysis project Ga0055584, IMG submission 58716) | Pelagic marine sediment microbial communities from the LTER site Helgoland, North Sea, for post-phytoplankton bloom and carbon turnover... | ecosystem: Environmental > Aquatic > Marine >...
AGAAGAGAGGACGGGAGGTTAACTCCTACGTACTATACCTTTAGCGCTATCCGGGTCCTTCTTATAATCTAAGTCGAATAAAGCCAAAGGTGAATGCTCGTCTACAAAAGATTTAGAATTGAAGTTAATAAGATGCTTATTACCTATAAGCTCTCTTTCAGGGATAGGAATTCCTATATAGTAACTTCTTACGCTAGTCCAATTAGGAACAGCGCTAGGTTCTACTACTTTGCCCTTTCCATCAACGCAAAAAGAATGTGGTCTATATTGCCAAGGTTCGTCCGTATACTTCCACACAAAGTAACCGAGGAATACCTCATACCCATTCTCTCTAGCGCACTCTATAGCGTTATCGTGGGAGCGCGTTAGATTCTTTATGCGGTGATTCAACATGACACCCCGTCTTACGTGGACCATTTTACTCAGATGGGTAAATAGGTCCATCTGGTTATCGATATTTCCTATAAGCTCTTTTCTTATATCTAGGGGCAGACGTTTCGGTCTAATATAAATAGGTAAGTTCTTCATATTAATCTACCTGCTTAAATAGGCTGTCAAGAGCCAAGTCGTTAACTTCATCCAATGACTTAGTTGTAGTATCTATTAGGATGTAAGTACCGTGTTGAGTACTTTTGTAAAAGTCCTTAACACCTTCTCGTAGGTTATTGAATTTATCTTCGGAGCTATTTTGAATCTCCATATCGTCTTCAAAAAGAAGGTCGCGACCTTTACCTCTACGCTTAATACTTTCAGCATACGTCACGTCAAGGACAATGGATTGGTACCTACTGAACTGACCAAAGTGATTTAAAGAATCAAACATATCATAGTATATAGGGTCTTTACCATATACTTGGTAAGCAAAAGAACTAGCTACGAACCTATCACACAGAAAGACCTTATCCTCACTTAACGCCGGAGCTATCCGCTTTTCGTATAGATTAAATCGGCTAAGGAACATTCCTGTAAGGACACACTTATTACTAGGTTTATCTTCTGAGGGAGCGTAAAGGACAGCATCACGAATAAGTTCAGACCAGATGGTACCACCAGGCTCTCGGCCTACAACCACAGTGTAGCCCAATTCCTCTAACTTTGATTTTAAGTTAGTTAGCAGTGCCGTTTTACCAGCCCCATCCGCTCCTTCAACTACTACAAAGTTTGATTTAAGTTTACGCATAGTATAACTCCAGTGAAGACGCTTGGCCATTTAAGTCTATAAGAAGAGACGCAGTGGTTGCTTTACCTAAACAAGGGTCCGTGATTGACTTTCCGTAAGTCAGTGAATCGCTTATAGATTGTCGTCCCTCCTCAAGGAACGATTCAAGCATAACACCTTTAACGTTGTAGTGCCCTTGGCGAATCTCGGCGAATACGTATCTTGATATCCCATACTGCTTTTTGTAATCACCGTCACAATTGTCATGCGAACAATCTACAATTATACTATCACTTACGTTATTTCTCTGCAATAACACCGTAGTAGACATTAAGCTGTTCTTATTGTAATTAGGTCCATTGGTGCAACCTCTGAGGACTGTATGTGCATAAGGATTACCCTCAGACTCCATTATAGATAGTCTTGCCTCGGAGTCGATACCTAAATAAGAGTGTGGACTCCGTGCGGACTTAATAGCATTAACCAATAACTTAGAGTTACCGCCGGTCGAGTTCTTGAAGCCAATAGGCATAGGCAAACCTGATGCAAGTTCACGGTGTATTTGAGACTCTAGAGTCCTTGCACCTATAGCTCCCCAAGAAAACAAATGCCTGAAGTAGTTCGGCGTGAATGGATCGAGAAACTCGGTAGCAGTAGGCACGCCTATTTGGGCAATCTTGATTAAGAAATCACGAGCCTTAAGTAAGCCTAGATTGATATCAAAAGATCCATCCAAGTTAGGGTCGTTGATGAATCCCTTCCAGCCTGTAGTTGTTCTTGGTTTTTCAAAATAAACACGCATAACAAGTAACAGGTGAGGTAACTTCTTTTGCCATTCTTTGACTAAGTTTGCGTACTCTAAACCTGCTTCGGTATCATGGATACTACAGGGGCCTAATATAACAATACGTCGGTAGTCGTCGTTTGTTAGTATACGTGCCAGCTGTGTTCTAAAACCAATAGTTTGTTCTTTAATACCCGCAGGAAGTGGCTCTAACTTAAATACGTCACTGGGTGACCTTACGTATTTAACGGATTTTACGTTGTGGGATAAAGGTACCATACCTAAGTCTCTTTCTTTAAAATTAAGGGCCCCGGTTAAGAGGCATGTGTTTGGCTATATTTACACATTGCCTTTGGCTAGCTTGATACTACGTTCAATTACAGCAAGAGGTCTTACTCCTGCTTCTTCATAGAATTCTTCAAGTATGGACGGGTCGATGTAATTCTGTATAGCGGTATTAACAGTAAGTTTACCATTATTAAAGTGGCCTAACTCTTTGGCTACCTTCTCTAAACTTTTCTTCAACCAATCGTTTACTTGTTTCTGTGTAGGTTGTTTTGTTCTATTCTTGAAAGGGCTTCTATCTATAGCTTTACGTGCTATCATAGTCCCCCGTAAAGTTCTAAACTTATGTATAGTAACGCCTTCAGGTACACCTAGAGTTCTTAGATAATCGTTAATGGACTTAGGCGAGACAGGCCTGCCCCTAAAAGTAATCAATCGGTCAGCGCGTTTCTTGCCTATGACCATTTCGTCTAAATACTCAATACAGATTTTTGAACTTAAGGGGTTATCTGGAATGGTATGTCTCTGGGTTTGTGATTTCTTACCTTTATATTCAAGTAATCTAGCTTTACCTTTCTTCTTATAGTGGCCTACTATCAGTGAGGTAAAACCGTAAGTTTTCTCACCAGCCGTCGATCCTTTAGTTGAACCTATTCTGGCGGAAGTCAAGTAAATCAGTTCACAGCACATAGCTAGAACAGCAGCACGTTCGGCAGTACCTTTACGTAAGTCAGAGAGCCACTTGGCCCTAATAGAACTTACCTTAGTAGATAGATTACCTACAGCATCAAATTTCTTCTTTGTGCTATCTGATTTGAATTTGACCGTATATATACGAGAATAGTCTTTTGCCATAGGAGCTTTAGCCTGACACACGTACCCGTTATCTTTCTTAGGATCGTATGAGGGATTCATTAAGACTTCACCTGCAGGAACCCCGTTAAGCTTCAACTTAGCTTCTGTATAAAATGAAAGAGTATCATCCAAATAGCCTTTGAAACCTCTAGGTATACTATGGTGCTTGATACCTGCTTTATGGAGTTGGTCAATAACTTCATGTATCGCTACTAAACTATTACCAGTTTGTCTTATATAGGAGGACACAAAGTCTTTAGGTACGGCATTAAGATCGCGGCGTAACTTGTTGTACTGTTTAAGTAGATCGGGCTTTTTAACCTTAAGTACTTTACGTTCGTCGGCGTCTATCTCAAGGCCATCGCGTTTAACCATCCGTCGTACTATTGTCTTCAATTTAGTTAATATGTCACCTTGGTCTGCAACGGATGTTAAGAACATTCGGCCCAAGTTCGGGTCTTGGAAGTGAGACACAGCCTTACCTATACGGACTAATGCACTATCCGTGCCTCGTATCATATAGCTAGCACAATCGAATATTAGTTTATAGAAGTGAGTGTCTATGTCAGTCTCAGCATGTATGATATCTTTTTTGGCTCTAAGTATTTTAACTAAGGCCAACCAATCATCTTCGTCGTATTCATTGTTACTTGTATCTTCAATAATACGTTTGAATAAGGGCTTTCTTATTTTGAATCTCTCAAGGAAAGGATAAGATCTAGATTCTAGAGAGGCTAGTGTTTTCAAAGCAGAGTTTGATAAGGCACCGATTCCTCGCATGTATGCCAAGTATACCATTACCTGAGAAAATGCCTTCACCGAGTCAGTATCTACAGCACTGATTGATGTAAATTGTTTCATGTATTTTTCCTAAAGTGATTCCTTTAGAACCACTGAGTATGAGATAGGTTTAGGTAAAGTCTTAATTCCTTTTCTAGTAAGCACTTTACGTTTGTTGTACTTCTTACCATCCCATTTACCTAAACCTTCTTGTTTATCTGCTACTACTTCGCCTTTTGGATCAAGTAATATGCCATGTATACTATAGTCACCAGAACCTAAAAGAACTATAGTGTATCCCGAGGTATCACCTAGAGCTTTAATATAGTCCGCCACTACGCCGTAGCATAAGTTACCATGTGATGCGAAATTGGTAGGTCGTCCTGCTACGTAATCTTTTATGCGAGAGAGGATTCTCTTAGGGTCTGTACTAAACCCTGATTTAGATAGACTAATTAGTATAGGTCTCATGAATTTCCCCTTAAGGTAAGTAAATCTGCTTCATTGGGAATTTCTGGAAATCACTCGGGTTAGAAAGATCGATTCGTTCAGTTATCTTAACTTCGGCGAGGTTTCCTATTATTTGTAGTAGAACTCCATAGGCTACTACTCTGTCTTTCGTACTATTAGGTGCACGTACTTCAATACGTCTTCCTATTGCACCCTGCATTCTAATTCTAGGGAAGCGTGTAGGCTTAATCTCTTTCAAGCCTTCCTGTTTGGCAAATAGTTCTAAGCATAACTGCTTTGCGGAATTCATAGTAGTATCCGCAGCTTTGATAACGTCCACATTAGATAAAAAGTGTATTAGCGCCTGTTTGCGGCTTGTAAACAGTGAGCTTACATCAGGCATCTTTTTAATAGCTGCCCATTTACGTACAACTAAGTACTTTCCTTTAGATGATCTGACAAGACTAGTAGATGCACCTGTCATTTTGCTGAACCATTCAATACGGTAGTTATAAGAACCTAGCGCATGTAGGTAAACTACAATAGAACCAAATTTCTTCTCTGTACTCTCTATGAGAGACGAGGTAGATTCCCCTTCTTCAAAGTCAGGAAGGTATTGAAGAAGATTCGATTCTGAGTCTAGAGGGTTTAATTTTATGGATATAGGTAACATATTTTGGCCTTAAGGTTTAATTCTTATTATTTAAGTTAGCGCCGATGGAGCTAATCTACGTGTACTGCACCATGTAAGGTCTTATAGTCTTTGCTTAGACAATTCTAAAACAAGGGCCTTGACCAAAACAGACTGCTTCTTTTTGAGTTTCTTAATAGCTTTATGTGCAGGCATTACTTCACGTATCCGCCATTTGCTTTCTAGGTAGGTCTTTAGCATCTTCTTAACTAACATAGGGTATACGCGTACATGCTGCTTACGTTCAGTAAGACCTTTAACGTATTCATATTCACCTATCTTCATACCCATTTTACCTTTAAGTCCTGCTTCTTCAAGTGCTTCCATCTTTGCACTTTTCTTATTGGTAAGATGCTTTTCAATAGCACCTTTAGGAAGACCCCAGTTACCGCCATGCTTTGACTTGATAAGGACAATCAGTATATTACCTTTATCGTCGAACATGTAAGGTATGACGGCCCCTTGCTTACGAGGCTTCTTAAACTTAGGTAACGTGCTTTCGCTTATACGAGTCTTGCTCTCACTAATGAAAATTTCCATGAGTATCCTATCGCTTGTAAGTTATAGAGGAGGCGGCATGGTCTCCAGCATAGTTGCTATCGTCGCCCTCGCCTGAGCTAAAATTAGTTTCTTTCCAGCCACCCTCAGTAATCAACTGCTTGATCTTACTTGAGTTTAGTTTACTACGCAAGGCTCGCGCTGCATCTTCAGGATAGCCTCTTGTTTCGGCATCAATGTCAATACGGTTCTTATCACCTGATACAAGGAAAGAATTTACGTTGGCGGTTCTGGAATTAAAATGTACGTTGTCTTCTAAATACTTCAATAAATCACCAGGAGCGGCTTTAGCCGTAGGCTTACCTCCCTTCCAGCTAGGTAACGACATAGCTTTAGCTTGAGCAAACGCTACTTCAAGTTTAGTAGGGCTTCTATACTCAACACTTTCTCCGTCGTAACTACCCGCAGACCATTTGCCTTTAGAAACGTGAGTCAAGGTAACAGTCGAGCCTTTGGCCGAACCGTATACGATTATATGCGTATGGTCTTCGCGGTATAGGACATCAATGATACCTGCAAGGCCGGGGTCGTCATTAACAAGCTGCATTGCTTTACGGACTTCGGATTTAATGAAACCGTAATTGGGTTTATTGAATTTGACAGGTAGCGGCTTTGACTTAAATTTAGGAGCCGACAACAAGGTATGCTTCTTAGATATACGTCTGTAGGTCTTTTCATCAATGGCAAACTTGTATATATCATTGCCTTCAACGTCAAGCAGATAAAACTTCTTACGGAATTCCATCAAGTAGAATTTCTCGCCCTTCTTAATATCGGATTCATGCTTATCATCTTCTACTTTAACGCGTCCTACTGAGCGATACGCAACGGCTTCTTTAGGTAGATTTCCTTTTCGTACTTTTGCAGCTGACTCTACAATAAATGTCTGCATATTAACCTCGTTTAGTTTTACGTAGGGTTAAAGAAACTTTTTGGATTTTCTTGGATTTCTTCTTAATGTTCAAGTTAAGTTTCTTTATCTGTAAGCGGTATTTAGTCTTACCTTTTTGAGAGTCTTGCATACGTAAAGCTTTCACTAAGATAGGTAGCTTCTCTTTAGCTGCCTCTAGTGACTCTTTCAGTAAAGCTAGTTCTATTGTTTTCTTTTCAACGGGAGATGCCGAAAGGCTTATTTCAATGGGCTTCATAGTATTCCTTATGAGGCGCGTAGTCGCATTATCATAGGCTTAGGTACTTTGACCTCACCTAATGACTCACCTACATGTATGATATCAAGTCTAGGCCTATTGAGTTCAATAAATGCCTGTGCTTCTTGCGAAGTAGCCGCCGCAACGTCTACGTAAAGAGTTGTTCCGTTTTCAGTACAACCAACTGGAAATTCGTTTAGCTTCATAGTAGTCCTATATGTAGACTCTTTTAATTTTTTTCATATTGTAGCGGCTTTGCCCGCCACGCCAAGCTAGTTTAGTTAAAAGCCATTGTTTTCGGTCAGGGTCTAACTCTCTGCTCTTAGCATTCTGGACAACGGATAGAGTACCATCTGTACCTAAGCGCATTACGCCTACGCCTTGGAACTTGGCGTCTTCACAAATGATTTTGCCTTTGTCTGTATCACATAGTCCTCTATGTAAAACAAAGTACATTTTGTTGGAGAAAGGTAGATATGTGGACCATTTATTATCACTGGTATAGTCACTCCAGCAACTTTTGATTTCACTAATAATAAACTGCTGCTTCATATTGAAAGCAATTACGTCGGCACGAATAGCGCCCTTTGTTTTCTTCTGGAGTCCAACTTCCGTATACACGGAATATAATTTTTTAACCCAGTAGTTAGTAGAAGCTTTAGTCAACCCTTCGGTTACTATCTTCCTGTTAAGCTTTCCCATATTAAAGCCAAGAGCGAGGACCGAAGTCCCCACACTAGGCTAATACCTACTAGAAGTATAGCACAACGGCTTTACCGTCGATAGCAGTACCAAAGTCTACAGTAATTGTATCACCGTCTACAATTGTGATTTCATCAGGAATCATATAACGTCCAGAGGTATCATACAGTGCAATTAACACATTCTCGGAGCTACCTCCGTGATTCAATGTCCATTGAGCCGAGGCGGTTTCTACCAGCTGCACGAATGTGGAGGTATTACCCGCTACATCCTCAATAGCCACAGCTTGTACCGTCCCACCTATGTTCATAATGATCTGCCCAGGTAGCAGTTGTATACCATCTAATTGACGAGGGCCTGCTCCATTACGTATAATAACAGAGTTCTTAGGTACGTCACTTTCTAAGTAAGGTCTCTTAGGAAGTTCTACTTGAATAAAGTCAGTAAATGCAGTCATTATTCTAACTCCTCCACTTCAACCTGCAGGGTACCTGTTGTATTAGTACCTGCAAAGTTTGCATCATTTAAGAATAGGTGATCACCGTTGTTATCTAAAGCGCCGCCTGAATCTACGATAGTGAATGCTTTAACAACTTGAGCCAAATCAACCTGACGGACTAACTCGTCGGCACCAACGTACATTGCGCGGACTTTAGAGAAGTCTGATACGAATGCACCTATCGAGGCGAACTGAGCTAAAGCAGGTATAGTAAGCGTACGAGCAAGGAAGCCACCTATTTCATAGATAGAACCACTAGTGATTGTGCTTGCCTGTATACCAGAAAGACCTGTAATAATAAGACCATCCCAATTATGTACGCCACGTAAGTCAGTATCGACAACTTTAAAATTGTGACGGTAGTTCTGACCAGATGTAGACCAATTACCTGTAAACTCACCAGCATTAGCAGCAGACATAAGGGCGTCAGGTGCGTTAAGTAGAGGTTGGTTAGGAGTAATCTGTAACTTATACGTCTCTCCATTGGCATCAGATCTTAAACGGGCTGGATTGCCTACGAAAGAAAGGGCAGCACTAGGCGGAGTGTTTACTACGTTAATGCTAAAAGTCTTAACAGTAACAGCACCGTTACTTTCTTTAGTGGCTGTGATAGTTAATAGGTCAGCATCTACGCTATATTGAATCGTTTCATCTTCACGGGTAACAGTTTTAGAAACTGAATAGTCCGAAGGCGAGTCAATCGAAAGACCCGCTGCGGCAGAATAGTCGTAGTCGTCGGCATCAGTAATAGTAACGTCAATGCCTACGCTTTCGCTTTCCTTAATTGCTTCTTGCGTACCAGGATAAGAATAAGTTGCAGCACCTATTGAAGGATGTGTCTGGTTTAACGTAACAGAGTTACTATCAAACGCATCGCCTTCAGTACCTAACATGTTCGTACCGACAGCTTGTGCTACCAGCGATCCACTTAGGCTAGATACAGTCACAGAGCCTGAGAAAGTACGAGAACCCGCACCGCCTGAGTCTTCTTCACCTATACTTAAGTTATGGGAATCTATTGATACTCCCGAGTTAAGGACCTTAACCGAGGTTGCATCGTTAGATACTACGCCGCTAACTGAAACTACGTCACCTTCCTTAAGTTCAGTTTGACCATCAGGCAATGAACCGATAGTAAAGGCCGAAACTTCAGGACCGCCTATTAATAGATCAAGGTGGACAGTAGCTTCTGTCCCTGTAGAAGAAACCAGTGTAATAGTTTCTTCCATCTTCTGGTCGTCAACTACTATATCCACGTAGCCTTCATACATACGCATGTCGTTTGCATGTTGTGTAATACTTTGTGCCGCAACTTCGCTAGCTCCATCTGCGTACTTAGCTATAACTGCAAGCTTATATAGCGCATGTTTTGGCTCAGCTAGGAAATGGATGCGTATAGCCGCAACGTTTGTAATGCCATTGGTCATTAAGAAATCCGCAGGAATTGTATCTGCTTCATAGGTCTTTAGACCAACTATGTTGTTACCACCTTCGTTAGTCGGTGTAATATCTGTGATAAATATACCACCAGCCGTCGCTAAATCGACGTAGAGCTTTGGAGCCGCATCTAGGTCGTTATTTGGTAGGCCAGGTAGTGTACATCTACCTAAGACATCAATAGTATGTGCCTTCATAGGGGAGGTTACCTCTCAGTTACTTTAAAGTGTAACAAAAGCTGTTGCTTTCATCATTGATTAAATTACGAATATAAGTTTAATGAGGCTCATTTCCTATACCGCTAAAGCCTATTACTTCAAAGAAAAGTATAGATATAATAGACAATAGAGGGCTATTAAATTGATGTAGTTCTTTGTAGGTTTGGCCATAAACCCGACCGAGTATTCCTATTATCATAGAAACACATGATGTTAGCTCCTCATAGTTGACTACTGGGACTATTTCATGTGAAGTTGTATGAGGTTCCAAGTCTGACGGATAGGTCATGTGGAAATCTAAATTCCTTTTATTACTATTAGGTACTACGATAACTATAAAGAATTGACTATTAGTATTAACCTTACAGCTAAAATCCACTGATACTTCTAGGCTATCAGGATGGTCAAGAGAGGTACAGTTGGAAGATACGCTAAACTTGAAGTTACCATACTCCAGGCATGTAGTCTTTATAGAGGCCACGTCCACTTCTTTCATAGTATGACTTTCCTTTTTACTTTGAACTTCTTACACTCCTCAACGAACATCTCTAAGCATTCCTCACTACTCGGTGAGAAGATTAAAGCGTAGTCGATTCTTCCTGCCATAGTAGGTAGGGCGTCTTTTCGTAACCACCTGCCTGTCGAGTAATATTGAAATGACCTGTCCGTAATAAAGTCTAATACGGATGAAGAGACATTGTCTGCTCCTATAACCTGTAGCTGTATATGTTCTTCGGTCAAGTTATGGGCTTTCATAACCTTGGTAACTACTTTCCCTATTATAGAAAGTATATCAGGGTTCTTGTATCCCTCGGGACCTACTATTCCTATTTTCAAAATGCTATCCTAGATGAAATTTGATATTGAGTTTTCGACAATACGCTATAACCTGTTCTTGTAGTTTAGGTATCGTGATATATAGAATGGCGTACTCACAATTGGACAACATCATTTTCTTAACTGTGTTGGATGCGGTGGTTTTTGATATAGAGTGGTATGACTGAAAACCAACGGATGATGTTTGCATATAATTGTGGACGTCTGATGACAAATTACAATCATCGGGAGAATATTGGATATGTAATCTCACCGCGGCTGGACTTCTCGCAGTAGGATGGGCTTTGATGGTTTTACTAATTAACGAGTCTAGTCTTGTTTCTAGCAGGTAGTCTTCTATAAACCCATCGGTAATTAATGCTATGTTTATCATGCTTGAGCCTCTATGACTTTAATATTAAAATAGAAAAAGCCTCAATTGAGGCTTGTTAACTTCTCTATTGGGAAAAAGGTTCGCCTGAGGCCCTACGTACCCAACAGGGTCTGGAGTTACGTTTAACACATGCAGTTAATATTGAGATCCAACCCATTACCTTAGGGTTAGATAAGAAAGGAATCTTATCTGACCTCGTACGGAATTTACGTTCGGCGTACTCTACCAGTTCTGGCTTACCTACATAATGTTTAATGTGATTATCATATAGGAAGTACAAGGCTTCGAAGTATTGGTCTTGAGTTAATACGTCTTGTGATACCGAGTGGAATATATTAAGAAATTCAATGGCTGTGGTAAGTCTAACTTCAACGTTCCATTCTTCGTGCGTATGTTCGAACTTGGAAGTATAGCCTTCCATATTACTACACATGAAGTTACTATAGCTTTTGTTCCCTAAGGTATCAGATATATCAATCTTAGCAAAGCCTGTTTCGCCGAATCTTCGTGACGTTCTAAGTTCGTCGGTAGGCGTTGATAGGTTTACGGTATGAATCATACTTCTATGGGTAGAGTTGTATCCCTCTATACTGATATGTAGCATTCCTACCTGTGCTCGTTTTCTATAATCGTCCACTACTTATCTCCTTTAATGATAATAATTAGCCATACTTCACCCCGTGTACCTGAGCCTGCATAGCTTAAATAAGGTTTACCTTTTTCATCGTTATGTATATCCCAGTCGTGCATTCTATCTTCTAGGAATGCAGTGTAGTGATGTTTTAGGTGATAGCCCTTTAGAGGTTTAGTAGGCTTACCGTTCTGTTCATCCGATGCTACAAGCCATAGCATTTCTACATGCTGGCCTTCTTGAACAACGATATCTTTCGGTAAGAATATGAGGTGCCGTTTAGGTTTAGGACATCGAGGAAGGTACAGGGCATAACTACGTTTGAATACTTTACCATCGGTAGTAACTGTTAATCGCCTGAAGTCCTTTGCTTTTGGTTTTAATACTTTTTGGAAAGCCACGAGGCCTCCTTGTTAGTTTAAGTCAATGCGGGTGGCTTTCGCTTTGTATGCACCACCTGCTTTAATATCGTACTTACCGCCTGTCTTATGCTCCATCTTACCACCGACATCAAACTTCATGTTACCTCCTGTCTTAATAGTAAAATGATTTTCCACATCGAAGTGGACGTTGCCGCTATTCCCTCCATATAGGCCTTCGAAACTTATCTGGCCTTGTTGATTCTGACTTAGTTGACTTAGTACTGTTGCAGGAGCATTAAGTAAATAGCCGGGTATCTTACCTGTATCACTAGTAACATGCCACTGCAAGTTTCCTATAGTTTGAACGTTAGTGTCACCTAAGATAGTAACGTTCGCATCGCCAGGGTTAATGATAAATATCTCATTGGTCTTAGTGTCAATAATCTTAGTGTAGCCATTATCTAACTTAGTACCTAGTCTATCCGGATAGTTTTCTAAGAACTCAGGTAGTTGGTTCTCTTGGTCCCAAGGTAACTTAGTACTGTACTCAGACTGCATCGGGTCTCCATCGTGAGGAAACTGCAATGAGACCTTAGTATCACGCTTTGGTATACAGGCCGTACCTGTCCTATCTGTATCACTACCTCCTTTCAATCCCTGAGGATGATCCCATCTAGGGATTGACCAAGGAAGCTTATCATCAGGTACGTGATCAAAAAATCCGTCTATCCTTGCACGTATTCTACCTAGCTCCGCAGGGTCACGGTTATCAACAACTTTTGCAAGGTAGGGCTTTCTTGGATTAAGACCCTTACGCTCTAGGTGTCGAGGTAGATTAATATTGGACTTCATTTTATACTCCTAGACCCATTGCACATAAAAGGTCTTCTAATTGTTTCTGTAACTTACGAAGCTTCTGGGAAAGGTCAATACTAGGACCATTAAGCTTATCGATGTCCCTTTTATCTAAGCATTTATCGGGTAATGTATCCTTAAGAGCTTTATTAATCTCGCTTACGGTTTCAGCATTACATTTAGCTTTAATATCAGGTGCATCGACATAGCTATCAGGAACTCCGCCTTTATCTATAAGGGCATTCACTGCACCTATATTAGAGTCAAGAGCACCTTGCAAAACACTCTCCCTTTCGGAGATAACATTAAGTACTTTGTCTTTGTTATTCATTGTGAAGTCAACGGTAAGGGTTTCAAGTCCACTTAGTTTCTTACATAGGTCCATTTGAGCCATAGCTCCTTGGAATTCATTCATAAGAGCATCGGCTTTATCATAACCCGCGCCGTATTTATCGGCGAGGAAGTCAGCACCTAGGGAGTCGCCTAAGTCTTTAAGTTTCTTCTCGGCTTTATCTAAGTTATCATTAAGGGTTTTGACCGTATCGTCAAATAATGTATCACCATTTGACGCGATGCCTGATACATTACTATTGATTTGGCCATTAACATCGTTGGCTTTATCTATAATACTAGGCTGCTTGATGCTTGGTTTATTTCCTGTAGCGTTAGTCGCTTTAGCTGATATACTATTTACACTATCCGAACTAGTAGGCGCTGCATCGAGGTCCTGCTCTCTACTTATCTGAGGTGTAGGACTTCCGTCTGAGGCACTGCTGCTAGAAGGACCGCCTACAGTTGGAGTATTACCTGTCTCATTGATGAAAGGTCTATATAAGTCATAAAGTTCCGCATAGTGCTTACCTCTGAGTAATAGAGTTTTACCACCTACGATATAATTACCAGTATGCTTTTTACTTTCGGCACTATCGTCGTCTCTTACAGAACCATGTACGTATCTAACAGGAGTGAATAGAGGTATGTTTAAGAATGTTCGTGACAGGGTTGTAACACCCTCGGTAAACAAACTCAAGAACCTTAAGTTTTGATACCGTGCTTTGTAGTAGTTCTCATGGACGTTTGCTCCAGGCAAGTCACCACTACCTGTATCGAAACCCGGTCCCATCGTAAACGCAGAAGCTTCAACTTGACCTTTAATGTCGCTGTTGATAGGTAAACCATCACCTAAAACAACTGGGTCAATCTTGTCCAGCTTAATAGGTTCGCCTGAAAGAGAATGCTGCCAATGGGTATGGCCATAGTTAGTGGCTTGATTATAGAAGCCATTACGAGAGCAGGGCTTGCTTTCATCCATACTAACTTTAATGCCTGGGTCGTCATCATCTATATTAATTGAATAGTAGAGGCTGTACTCAGGCTCTTTACTGAACTGTGCGAATAGGTCTTTCATTCGAATGGTATCGAAGTCGACCGCAAGTGAGATACAGGACTTATCTGAGGCGTAGGCCCTTAGGCAGGTTTGTTCTAGAAATTGTAAGCGTGTACTACCGCAATTAATCCATGTCATGCTATCATCTGTGGAGTCAGGTCCATCGAATTCAAGACCAACTTCACCTGCAATAGCCCCAACTACACCGCTGCTCGTATCTTCGTACATGTCTCTGAATGCACCGATAGTTAATGCAGGAACGTCCAACATGCAATAGGCTTCTTGAATATTAGCACCATTATCTTCGTACGAGTTTATGCTGTAGACCGAAAATACATACGTAACTGAGTCCTCTGGCGTTTGCCCTAATAGGATTTCAAGTTTAGTACCGTCGTTCAGTGCTTGGTCACCAACTAATGCTCCGTGGTGATCGGCAAACACAAACTTAGCCGTTGCTACAGGCAGACCGTATCCAGATTGCATGATGCCTTCCCTAAAGACATTCAACCCTGCACTAATACTCGACCCGTTTACTTTTAATTCGAAGACACCTAAGTCCTCAACGTTCATAGACATAATAGTTCCTAGATGGAGACTCTGCTTGTAGTACCGATGGCTTTAGGTTTTGACTTCTCTGAGAACAAAGTCAACACTTTTAGCTTGCTTGGTATCTTTAACATCTGTCCAACTTCAAGTTGCATTTCATGACCTATACCATTATAATCCAGTAGAATAAAACCAAGACTTGAGGTCTCGTAGTATAAGTCGGATATTGTATCAATGTTACCGACATCAGGGAACGTTATTAGGTGCTCCTGGTAGTCAGTAATCTTATGTAGGTTTTCCGATACGTTATCTTTTAATGGGTCGATCCCGAATCGGTCAACGTGTATAGCTTTATGCCTCATCGTATATTAATCCAGTTATCTATATCGTATTTGGTAGGAGTCAAGTAGGACTTAACTTTGAATGTTGCTTCCATGAACATAGGATGACCAGTACCGTCTTCAACTAGACCGTCGAACTGTACTGATACACCTTCAATTATAGCAGGGAACATTTTGAACCATGTACCAATCTGAACATAGAATGCTTTCTTACCAAAGCCGGCAAGCATCGCACTGGCCCATTCTTTCTCATTACCTGCGCCGAACGTTGAAGTATCGAAGTTGATAATGGAAGGGCCTGGTGGAATTAAGATACCTGCTTTGTTTAAGTGAGGCGTTACTGCTTTAAGTATACGCTTCATAGGTTCCATGATTTCTTTAGTAGTATCATCATAGGCTTGAATCTTAATAGGTAAGGTAATATCAATATCAGTATTACCGGTCCAAGTCTTAGCACTGCCGATTACAGCGCGAGTAACCCCCGTGGCTTTACCGGTCACGCTTCCTAACTGTTGACCTATTGCCGCGTTACCTGCCAGTGCGCCTAACGCAGCACCTGCACCACCTGACAGATCGCCGAATGTAGAATCAAAAGGTGCATCCCACGAAGAGTTTAAATCCAGTGAGAAGTCAGCAGGCAGCTTACCATATATGCTTATTTGCTCGTCAGGGTTTGGGTTTCTGTTATACAAGAAACATGTGTAATACAAGTCAGCCGCTGCGGCACCTCCATCAAAAGTATCTCGGATTGAGTCTGTACCTTTAGACAACGGCCTACCTGTTACATCAATTAAATAATTAGCCATATTATATCCTATACAAGTGTGTTGCCTATAAGGCCAAGACCGCCGTTACCAATCATGGTAGGTGTATCATCAATAGTCGGTCTTGGTTGAACAACTTGTTTGATAATTCGAGTATGCTGTTTAGGTGCGGTTTTAGGAGCAGGTGCTTGTACTACGATAGGAGCTTGCGGTGTGCTATCAACCATAGGTGCAGATGCTTCTTTTATAGTAGTAAAATTAGAACGTTCAGTGCTTTCGACTTTAGGAAGAACTTCAACCGTGTTAGCATTTACCTGAACAGTATCAACACTCGAAGTACCTGCCTGAGACTGATTGGTATTAACCGTACTAGGGTCGGCGCCTAGTATACTATTCGATACGCTGCTCAGTGAATTGGAAATAGCAGGCGATGTCTTGAGGTTACTAATCATTCCCATTGGTGTGAAGTCGTAAGCTTTACTTGCAGCAGAACTAACTCTGTCCATCATACTACCAAAGAAACTTTGAGTCTCGTGTATTTTCTTATTACTATATAGGGAGCCTTCGTTTATAACTGAGTCGCTACCTCCGGAAGTATTTCTATTATTAGCCACTGTAGTAGGAGAACTATACATGTTGGTTATATCAGATATATCAGTATTTCCATACATGGCATTTACACCTGAGCTAAGACCCGGGCTCATTGCAGACGCAGCGGTAAACAAACTACTAGTCACTGCGGATTCAGAACTCTTACGCTCAAGTGCTGGCTTATCTTTTAATAAAGATAGGGCTTTACCTATACCTTCATCCTGCTTCTGTTTATTAACAACAGCCTGCACAGGATTGGTAGTAATCATATTAGTTTGATTGTTACTGACGACCTTTTGGAGTTCTTTAATCTTCTCAGACTTACGGGTTGCAGCTACTGGTGGTGCCATATTAATATCACCAAACTCGTCACCGCCAGTAGGTATGCTAGCATTAGTACTAGTCAGGGCTGCGGCCGTCTGTACATTTTCTTCTGTAGGGTCATCGCCGAATCCGAAGAAGTCACCGACAGCAGAGGCACCATCATAGATTCCTCCAGCAGCACCGCTCACCATACTTCCAGCAGCACCACTTAAACTAGGTATATCGTAACCCATTAAGTCGCCTGCAAAACTAATACCATCAGAAATACCAAGGGCACTTAATGCGAAAGGCGCTAAAGGCCCTAGTGCCATTGCACCTGCATAAGCTCCCATAGAACCAACAGAGTCAGCTATGCCTGTAGTCTTCTCTCTGCTATCAAGAGAATCATCAGTAGCCGTACCGTATATATTAGCAGCACCTAGTACCGCATTCAAGGCACCTAGCTTAGGAACTTTCTTCAAAGTGCTAAGTATGCCTTTCTTAGGTACTTTAGCATTAGTCTTAGGAGTATTAGCTTTGGGGACATCTGGGCTCTGTGGAAGTAAACCTGCTGTAGGCTTAGGAATAGTAGACCTATTACGCATGTGCTGTGCTGCTACCGTTCCTCCCATTGCTGTCAACCCCGCAGCACCAATCATCTGAGAAGTGCTAAAACTGCCATCTGATACGTCTTGTACACGACTAGGAATTGATGCCTGCCCTGGCTCTAATACGGGTGTGGTAGAGGTAGCTGGCGCAGTGGTAGAGGCATTAATTTCGCTAGTTTTCGCTTGCCCATACTTACTGTCATACTCATCCCAAGTGATTTGTTCACCAGATTGAGGGTCCATCATAGTTCCAGTACGCTCAGCCTTCTGTTTAGCCAATACCTTCTCCGGAGTCATGACGTCTTCTTCACGATTATCGGATATAGCATTATACGCTAAATAGCCTGCACCAGCGCCTAACGCTAACTTGCCTGCATTACCTTTAGCGAAGTCTAATGCTTTACCTCCATAAGTTTTAACATCCCAAGCCAGTCCAGCCCACTTACCTTTAGGTCGCTTGCTTCGTTTCTCGTTACGTCTGTTATTCTTTTTGTCATCGTCTTTACTTGATCTACTACCACCTATGTTTAGGCCATCAAGTAGACTACCTGAATCGCTATTGGTAGATTGACTTGTATCAACAGCTAAGCCAGTACCTGGACCTACATCAGTATCCTTAGTCTTTAGAACTTCTGGCTTGTTGCGGTCACGTTGCGTTACTTCCCACCAATCTCTAAATATCTTACCCATTTCTTTCATCATATCGCGTTGCTGTATTTGCAATCGCATACTCTTACCATTATAAGTAGTGATAGAGTTTGAAAGGATATCAAGACCGCTATTAAGGTCTTCATCTATTAAGAATAAGGCATCTAAGACTTCTTCGGTAGCTGCATCATAAACGTTGTCCAGTTCGGATAACGTCATGTTGTTACCAGGCGATACCATCCCAGTCGACGGTGCAAGTCTAAGGTCGGCGTTATCATTTGGAACTAGCTGGCCTTCGATTACTCCTCTATCCACACTGCCTCTTCCTGTATAAGGTGTAGGGAGTCCGGGTTCAGATTTAAACGCTAACACTCCCGGAGCAGGAAGCCCCGGTAGCATTACATTATTTTCGTATGTCTGTTCCAACTCGCCGGCGCGTTCGGCCATGAGTTCAATTGGGTCTAACATACATGCTCCTCTATCTATCTACCTTTGCGTCGCGTAGCGGCTTTCAAGGCGTCACGCTCTTTCTTCTCGTTAAGGTCCTTAACGTAAGAACTGTGCATGTATAAAAGTTTCTGACTAGGCATAGTATCTTCAATGAATATATTAAAGGCCGTAGTCAGGTTATACTGAATGTTGTACAGAGAGGTTTCAGTGTAAGCGGCAAAGAACTTTATAAACGATGGTACTTTATCGAATACGGTTTGCTTAGTGCTACACATCATACATTCAATTGGTACGGTCTCAGTTATACCGTGGGTTATTCTACCGTTAGCCATTTCTTTGGCTTTGTTAAAGAGTTCTAAGTTACCTAGTGATTTGACATATTCGTATTTATCTCTAAGGGTTTTACCCTCTTTAATCCAACGTAGTGCATCAAGTATATGGGTGAACTCAGGTTCTTCCATTAGGTCTTCGGCTTCAACTAATGTCGATACAGTAGGAAACGAAAGTCCCTCGGGTAAGTCGAAGTCTTCCAGTACAGTAATGTCCATTGAGGCATTATGTGCCAGGTAAACGTTTTCGTGGCCACATTCTTTTAACGTCCAACCTAGTCTATCAATCTCGGCAAAGGACTTGCCTGCTGCTTTCGACATATTAAGAGGTCTACGTTTGTGGTCGAGGAGTGATTTACTTTTACATTGCCATACGGCATTGATTGGGCTTTCAGGATATGAATTGATTCTTAGCCAAGCAAGCACATAAGCGAAGTCACCATCCGTTAATTGGTTTACATCACATGACGTTACGATTTCTGCGGCACGGATAACATGGCGTATTGAATCTGCCCTATGTCCTGCACCGACTATGTATAGTTCGTTCAAACTAAATGGACGAATCATAAGCTCTTTAAACGAGTATAGGCGAAAACCCGTGGGGAGATCGCCTATGTCTCTGAACCGAGTGTCATGGATTGCGGTTTCCCAATCCATCTATAAATAATCTAGGCCGAAGTCGGAAAGCTTATCGCCTTTATTCATATTTTTTGACAGATCAATAAGTTCAGACTTAATCTTTGCCAAAGTAGCGTTATGCTCTTTTTCAGATATATCATCGTCTTCGTCCCACTCGAAAAGGCCTAAATTTGATTTCTTAATAGCCTTAACTCGCTGGTCATGTGTCTTACCTTTAAACGCGTCTAGCATGGCGCTCTGATTCGCGGAATCCCCCATGCCCAATTCTTGATATTTCTTATTCTTTAAGATTCCAGTTACGATTTTCTTTTTATTCTGAGTTTTCTTAGTGTCTGCACGTTGAGCAATCTTGCCTTTACCGTCTTTGGCTTTACCTGCTTTCTCAGCGAGGTCCATGGCTTTCTTGAAAGCAGCTTTGGCTTTCTTGAGTCCAGGTTTACCTACAAAGTGTTGGCCCGTTTTCCTCAACTCTTTAATCTCAGTCTCGAATTCTTTTCTAAGCTTCTTCTTTATTTTAGGGTCCACGTTGTCGTGCTTGCCTTTAGCGGGGGTGTACTTTAAACCGACCGAAGCTTTCTTATTTTGAGTAGCCTTACGACCTGCTGCCTGCTCGCGTTTCTCTTTCATACCAGGAGCATCATCGGTGTTCGTATGCTTCTTGGCTAACTTATCGTAAGTGGCTTCATCGACTGCAAATTGGTAATAGACAGTCTTACCGCCTTCTTTCTCAAGGTCGATAACGTAATGCTTCTTACCTAACTTCTTAAGATAGAACTTCTCACCCTTCTTTATATTACTTTCGTGATCGTCGTCATCTACTTTAACAGTAGACTTGGCCTCATAGGCCGTAGCGCCTCTGAGTGATTTAGTTAATCTAGCTGATTCGCTTATAAATATTCTCATGGTAGTCTCTTAAGGTTGAATCGAGTGCCACGGATTGAGGTTTCCCAATCCATCTAGTTTACTATAGACCGAAGTCAGAGAGTTTATCACCTGAGTCCATATTCTTAGAAACGTCTATTAGCTTTTTCTTAAGTTTGCCAACTAACTTATCGTATTCCGATTCGTCCAAGTCAAAGTCTTCCGGATCATATTCGTGTAAACCTAGCTTAGACTTGTTAATGTCTTTAACTCTTTGGGCGTGGGTCTTACCTTTAAAAGCATCAGATATAGCAGTCTTAGCATCTGATTCTCCGATGCCTAGATTTTTATTATAACCATCGTCCAATAAGGACTTAATCTTTTTCGTATTGGCGCCTTTAGACGATTTAGCTTGCTTGCGTTTCTCTTTCATACCAGTAGCACCGTCAGTATGAGTCTTGGCTTTACCTTTCTTCTGCGTAGCCGCTTTACCTTCATCCTTAAAGGCTTCATGTTTGTTGTCCAAAGCTTTGAAAGTCTTTTCATCAATAACGAATTGATAAATCTCTTTACCTTCAACGTCCATTAGGTAATGTTTCTTACCAAGAGTCTTCAAGTAAAACTTCTCACCCTTCTTGATATTACTTTCGTGGTCGTCATCACCTACTTTGATACTGGACTTGGCGATATAGGCCGTAGCGCCGCGTAGTGACTTAGTTAGTCTAGCTGATTCGCTTATAAATATTCTCATGGTAGTCTCTTATTGTCTAAAAAATGAGTATTGGTCGAACACTATACCTTGTTCAACTTGGGTGCCGCAATTAGGACAAGCTGCGTGTAATTTGTTGAGAGGCCCATGTCTAAGTTCATGATTCAATCGACTGGCTTGGTCAAACATCTTTAAGTCTGTTTGCTTGCGTAAGAATTTAATCTTATCTTCAATCGTATTACCGTGTGCAATCCATTGGGCCGCTGGAATAATCTTAGCCAGTTTAGGGTCATTAGATAACTCTACATACTCAGCATATAGAGAGGAAGTAGGAACGGAGAAGCCTTCAGGCAGTTCACGCTCAGGCATTATCAATATATCTAAATCATCGTAATCAAAGTCAACGTGACAAGTTTGACCACAAGGCTTAGGACGTAAAGTCTTCTGGAACTCTTTGTCTTTGCTGTCTACATCAGTGTAACGTAGTTCATTGCCGTCAAGGTCTACGAACATAAATCCAGAGCAAGTCCAGTTCAATTCAATTGGGCTATCAGGGAATGCGTGTATTCTGTGGTATGCGACTATTTGGAAGAACTCACCCATTGATAATTGATGATCTTCAACGCCTTCAACCGTACTTAGTATTGCATCGACAAAGGTTACATGTTTGTTTAGTGTGGCTGACTCAGATAGCATACTGAGTTCAGTCATGCCAATTGGGTTTATAGTAACATGTTCTGGAGACCCTTCACCAAAACATATACCTCCAGCGGCTAGCTTTTCTTTTAGTATTTGCATTATATTTACCTTTACAGAATTTCTAAGTAGGAAGCGTCAACTTCCAGTTGAACACTGACTTGATGAAACCCATCATCGTTATATACCAGTTCCCAATCTTGGATGGCACTAGGCCATACGCCTCGTAAAGAAGCTTTGGCTAAGGGATCACCCTTGTTATCATGGAGGACTACGTTAATACCTTTCTTGTATCTAGATGGTAAGAAGTAACCCCCAGTAACTGGGTTTCTAATGTTTGACATCCATTGGAATATATATTTCAATGCACGGACTTTATTGTCTTCGTGTATAAGCATAGTGACACTTGACACATCTATTTTACCGGGAAACGTTAACGTAGCGCCGGCGACTTCAATTTGATTACCTGTATCGAACTTAGGAAAAGGTAGTCCAAACTGTTGGATGTATTCAGGCTCTAATGTCACACCGTCGAAGGCAGGCATTGACTCGACTTTCCATAACCATTTAGGTAAGGGAGTCTTATCTCCTTCGTTAAGTGATTTGGCTAACTCAAGAGTCTTCTTCATTGACATAGACTACTCCAATTCTAATAAGGCCATCACTCTTATCAACTTACCTTTCCATCTTACCGTACCAATCTCAGCATCAATACCCTTGATAGAAGACTCGGCGGCGGCTTCAATATCTTTAGCCCAGTTACCTACCTCTCTAACAGTAAGTTTATGCTTACGTCGATAACCAGGTAATGTGTCGCTGATATCATAGTAATGGTAAATCTCACCCTCGATGGCACGTTGAGTCATAACATGAGTTATCTTAGAGGCTCCTGGGAACTTAATCTTTTTAACTGCTTTGGTTATTACTTTATTTTCTCTAGGTACACCACCAGGTAAAGGTGATGCGCTAGTAGGAGTAGTACCAAGAGGTTTACCTGAGGCTTTACGCTCTTTGCCGAAAGTACCAGGCTGGACTTTAGTCTTACCTATCTTACCGCTGAATCCTTTTGACTTCTCAACTATAGTTCGAGCGTTCTTAGGCTCTAACTTAAATTTGATAATATCCCCAGATTCCTCTTCGACTTGAACCAGCCAGAAATGAGTACGTCCTAACTTTAGGCCGAAATGCTCACCCTTGGTTATCTCAAGGTCGTAGTGTCTGTTTGCATTTTCTATCAAGACCTTACGCGTACCTTCAAAAGTATACCACTGAAAGTCTGTCACTTTGGCTTTAGCTGATAACGAAACTAACATAAAAATAGCTGCTCTTTAATTAGCTTAAGATAATGTAAATGAGGGCCGAAGCCCCCTTTACCGAGAATACTCTGTTAGATAGGAGTATAGTGGTCAAACGAGAATGTTGCAGATAATTCAATTGCCGTAGCAGATTGTTCCATTGGAATTTCAGGAACTTCTGTAGGCCATACCGCATGAATCTTGTATGAACGAATAGGCTCTCCCTTCTGGTTAAGAAGATGGAACTCAGCGTTAGTAGCGTATTCAGATTTGAATGCACCAATTTGACCTTCCGTACTACGGATAAGTTCGTGCCAATCTTCTAAGATAGTAGTAATTGTTGCAGTACTGTTCTCTTGGAAAGAAATTGACATGGTACCACTGAATGTTTTACGTCCAGCGTGTCGTGTAGTGTGACCAAACACTTCTACCATTTGTTGCTCGATAGTACTACCCGGCTTTGCGGCAGATTTACATTGCACACGTAACGAGGCTGCATCACCGCCTATACCGGAAGGTAAAGCGAAAACGATTTCGTAGTTATCAGATAGCAACGGGTCTTTAACGTTATCTTGAAGTTCTTTTAGTTCAACTTTAGGCATGGTATGCTCCGTTAACTATTGTTAATAAGTTTTTCAGCAAAATCTATTTGGCCTGTACGAGGAATAATCGCACTTAAATGGATTCGCTTAGTGTATCGGACTGGGTCTAGGTAAATGTCAACAATCAAGTCGCCATTATCCGTTGTTTCAGCCGTGTTATTTCTTTCGTCACATACTACCTGGTACCAGTATAAACCTCGGCCTCGTAAAATAGGCTCAAGCAAGTCTTCCACAGAAGAACGTTGACGTTGGCGTAAGATACTATCGTTAGGTTCAAATACCGCATACAAATTATTGATGCGAACACTAGAATGTAAGAAGCATAGCATACGACGAATACCAATGTCGTTTAATGCTGACTTTATTGCATACATAGTATCGGCATTCCAGATATTAATACCGTTACCTTCAACTGATATAATCGAGTTGATTTGGTTCTCAGTAAGAATGTTTCTGTGACTTAACTTGTAGTTATGGCGTAAGCCAATAGCAGTAGGCATTCTACCTCTAGTAAGACCGCCTGGTGCAAACCAAGTAGCGAAGTCATTATCCGTAAAGGCGTAACGCGCTGCAACATGGCCTGAAGGTGGAACGTATTGATCACGTCCGTTATCTTTGTCTCTGATTAAAATATCAGGTGCATAAGAAGCACTTAATGAACTATTCAAATTCAAGGTATTACGTCGATAATCCACTGCATCTATAGGGTCTTGCTTATCGCTAGGTATATCAAGTACAGCAATACAATCCTGTCTACGTATACAGATTTCATCCATCTTCAATTGGATTGAAGGTATAGACAAACCGCCGTTAATTAAGATATTAACTTCGACTTGTTCCCAATCAGAATACAACTCCCAGGCTTGTAAGCACGCTGCTACGAATCTAGGCTCACCTAAGCTAAAAGGTAAACCATCATCGCCTCCAGTAAGGGTAGCTTCACCTACAGCGTTTATAAGTACAGGTTCATCATTGTTGTCAAATGCAGGATGGTTCTCATTAATGCGGACTCGGATTAAATTTGAGCCTTCATTAATAACGTCTTCAACAAACATCTGAGTACCGTTACCGTTAACTTTTTCATGAGTAGTACAATGGTGAATCTCGGTAGCGATACCTGTATTACCTTCGTATACCTGAATAAAGAAAGCCTGACCTTCTGCGTCGTTTACATCTGGGTACCAAACTATACGTAGTTCGTTATTCCATTTGCCCGGGTCTACGGCATAAATAAACATTATGTCTTCGACTCCGAAGTCTAACAAGTCAGCAGAGTCTAAACCAGCAGGTAAAGTTCTAGGCTTGGAAAAATTCGATTCGGTGGCAATGTAAACACCGCCAAGTTTTGTATCTAATGCAACACGTACTACGCTTAGTCTTGATTGCTCAAGAAAAGCTTCGGCGCAGTAGTGCATGTAACCGATGCGTGGGTCTTTCTTGCCGAACTTCTGACGGAATTCTTCATTGTCGAAACAGATAGTAGGTTCCATTATTGGACCTCTATTTGCTGCACCAACGATCGCTCCGATAGAAGTAGAAGCCGCTTTAATACGTTGCGACCTGTCATTTTCGACAGTATAGACACCAGCACTAGGGCTGTTAGTTGCTAACATATACTATGTCTCCTCTATTTAGTATGTAACTAAATTACGAATAAACCAAGTTGCACATGACTGGTTCTTCAAGTGCAGAGGTAATTTTTATTACCCCATCAATCTTACCGTGAAATACATAAAGGCCATCGACTTCTTGAGTGATTGACATTCCGTCTTTTTCAATTGTAAGATTAACCTTCTGTGGCGTTTTAATATAAAGCAGATGCTTAATGCCTGTGATTTCATGTGGAACATCAACTGACATATTCTGGTCTATATTGTAAAAGGGTTCACCATCGGGTATGTTAGCTGATACGCTCTGCTTAAACAAACTACTACGTGTAGTAATTCTAGTAAGTGACATAGCCAACTGTGTTACAATGGTTCGTCCTTGCTCTTTATACGGGTTAGCTCTTTTTCGCATTAAGGTCTCCCTATTTTGGTATTAGTAGTTATGTGACCGTCGTTATTAATCTTAGCTACAGGTTTAATGAGTCCAGTCTTAGTACTCAGCCTATAACTAAAGGTAACTTCCATTACTCCAGGTTTACCTTCGTCTTCCCTAGTGGCTTGCGGAATACTAGCACCTTTCTCGGAAGCGAAAGGAGTAACAGTCCAATTAGAGCCTGTAGGAAGATGTATCTCAAAGGTTAACATACGAGTAGCGTTAACGATCATTAACCTCTCTACGAAAGCTAAGACTTCTCTAGGGTCATCGTTAATGTAAGTACACTCTACCTCAATGTTGGCCCTAAATAGGAAGTCTTTATTAATAACAGCATCTTCTAAATCCGGCATAGAGAAGCCACTGCCTGCTCTTTTGATTTGTTGTATAGCTTGGTCGTCCTCAGATAGGTTCATTGACGATATACGCCAGTAACCGTAAGGAAGAGATATAGACCCTGCGTAAGCCCGTTTAATGGCGCCTTTAGGATCGTCATCAAATATTAGAGGGAACTTTTTAATACGTAGATGGTTCTGTACCTGTGTCCTAAAACCAAGCAACGTAGCTAGAAGAGGAGCGTCAGACTTTTCCACTCCATCTAGGAAATCAATGGAACGTGCTGGTACGTGTTCTGTCATGATTATCACCTAAAACGTAAAAAGCCTCGAGGATATAGCATAAACTACATCTGTCGAGGTCATTTTGGACTATTCAATGATTTGAATTGGAGACCTTACGGCACCGAAGTCTATCGTTGAAGATTCTGATTTTAGATCTTCATCATCCTCTCCATCATCCTCGTCTGCGTCATCGTCATCGTCATCGTCATCTTCATCATCCTCGTCATCATAGTGATCTCCACTATAAGATTCAGATAATTCGTCTTCATTAATAAACCCACTCTCCGACAAGGCGGCTTTGGTTTTATCTTTGAATGTACTTTCCATAGAAAGGCTTAACGTAGCAGCAGCAGAAGCTAGATTATCTAGTTCTGTTTCTTCCGAAATGTTTTCAAGTGTACTAGACAAAGCCGCCAGTGAGTAGTTGTCTGCCATAAGGCTTTCAATGAACTCTCCGGTATCTTTAGTAGACATAGCAGATGCAAATAATGTACCTGCTGTCTCAAAATCTTTTCGATTAAAGGCAAGGGCTGCTAAGGCAATAAGGTCTTTAGCGTTGTTCTGCATGAAACCGCTCCACAAAAAAAAA